>WLWD01000676.1_pt1 | contig 289980 bp, 168 predicted proteins | sample 6712731 | NCBI WGS metagenome assembly WLWD01 (sample SAMN12718690, study PRJNA576275) | sponge metagenome | isolation source: marine sponge | host: Mycale hentscheli | place: New Zealand: South Island, Marlborough, Capsize Point | collected 2014-11-01
TTTCTTGTGTTCCCTAACACATACTACCCCTTTACAATTTTAACTAGTTTTTTTTTAAAGATAGAGTAATACCATCAATTCCAAACGATATGTAATAGCAGACTTTTACAATCCTCTAATCCTCTATATGTTATTTTGATAATGTTCACTCGTTCTTCAAAACAGACCAGACATATTACAAGTTAAAGAGAAATAAATTTCAATGTGAAGAGTGAGCCATTAAGATCAATAATGAATATAATAGTTTGTATAGAATAGATGCTATTAACATAATAAACTTATTTAACATTAACAAATACTTTCAATGCATCCATTCCAGGTAATAAGCTCTGGCAATATTATTAATCATAATATTATTAATCATAGTATTCAATGTCTAATACGGTAGTATATCTGGATGAATTACAACACAATATTATTAATCATAGTATTCAATGTCTAATACGGTAGTATATCTGGATGAATTACAACACAATATTATTAATCATAGTATTCAATGTCTAATACGGTAGTATATCTGGATGAATTACAACACAATATTATTAATCATAGTATTCAATGTCTAATACGGTAGTATATCTGGATGAATTACAACACAATATTATTAATCATAGTATTCAATGTCTAATACGGTAGTATATCTGGATGAATTACAACACAATATTATTAATCATAGTATTCAATGTCTAATACGGTAGTATATCTGGATGAATTACAACACAATTATTATTAATCATAGTATTCAATGTCTAATACGGTAGTATATCTGGATGAATTACAACACGGTTTACACTTTAGAAAGATAATTGTATTCCTAGAAAACCATGACAATCCCATGGGAAATTATAGAAGCGGAACCCTAGATCTAGTTATGCATTATAACATATCTTTATTAGTAGATACTGGTATGGTATGAATTGTATGTATGTAATGTGATGGTTTAATGAGATCTGGGGGGGAAAAACAAATATAACTCTTGCGACCTGCCATATTATTACCACAGTTATACTTAGTGATCAGAGCAGATATTGTAATTGCTATTGATGATACCTTACCAGTTAAAATGTGATTAAAGCAGCAACTGTTTTTTGTTCCTTGGATTTAATATGTATATCATTGTAAGGTATAATAATTTATTATTGTTTTGTGGTAGTTGTTATTGTTATATTAATTATATATATATATATATATATATATCCATTCTGTGTAATTATTTAGAACCCCCAGATCCAGTCCAGAATTTGAGAACTGTATCCACAACAGCCAATAGTGTCACAGTTACATGGGACAAACCAGCCTCCACTGGTCGGAGGTCGGACTATTACTATTTTGTGGGACGTTCTGACCCTCAAGGAAGTGCTACCAGTGTGGTACCTGTCAATAGCAGACTGATAAATCTAGGAAACACAATAACATTTCCAATAGGCAATCTCCTTCCATTCCAGAGATATGTTTTCACAGTTATAGTCCACAATGGAGTAAGCAGTCAGGATAGTGTCAATGTGGGATCTAGAACTAGGACGACTGAGGGGCAAACTACGGAGAGTCGTAAGTTTTATATATTTTTTAAATTTTCAGACAAAAAAAAACAAACTCCACTATGATCATTCATTATAAAACCCTTTGATGACCAATGATTAAATATCTAAATGTTGATCATTGCCACTGGCAATTATACACTTTGTGTATGCTAAATTTGAAACTCTGTGATTCATACTTTATTTTTGGAGGGTTTATTTTTCCCAATGATTTCAGTAAGTGGACCAATGTATATAATGTTTGTTTTTTGCTACAGTTTCAATGACTGCATGCAATCAGAACGAAAATCAGCGTTTATATATTCACGACTATATAAGCAGTGATGTGTGAGCTGCAGCAGCTAGAGTAGCTTACGATATGGTAAAGATTGTCACTATTGAAACTGCTTGTTGATATCGCGAAGTATTGCCACCATTTGGTGAAGTGCATTGTAGTTTAGGCCCTCCCCATGTGGTGTGATTTCAACAGGTACTATTTTTATTGACTGTGTCTTTTATATCTACGGAGCTTGTTTTAATAGTTCATCTATGGAGCTTCCCAGTTTTCCTCACTATCATAAAATTAATTTGTTACTATGAACTATTACTTTTTAGTATAACCTATAATGTTTTAATCTGTTGAACTTAATTATATGTGACAGGCTCTGCAAAATCCAGGAATTTGCTTAAAAATTGAAAATCCTGATACTTACTGAAAATTACTCAACTTGAACCATATAACATAGTGTACACAGGATTTTAACTGTGAGCATTCAAAAGTGAGTAAAAAAATGGCGTGGGTTTCTGGTGTGCCACTACCAAGAAGAATAGGCTTTTCTAACGTACGGTAAGAATCACTTGAATAATAGTGAGTAATTTTACCAAGGGTTCTGTTATTTGTAGTAACTAACCTTTTGCGTAACCTGAAAACCCTGAAAACTTCGCTATTGTTTACACGGGATTCCCATGGGATTCCCACACTTCTCACGCTTTATGTATTGCTAATTTCTGTATACAGTGAGAATAAATAAAAGGTTTAAAAAAAGACTTTTCTTTCAATGGCGCGCTTGATGTGATATAAACTTTTTAAGCTTTGAAATTTGGCAAGACGATAGAACAATAACTAATAAGTGAAAAATTAAAAAATTCAGGAAATTTGACCATAGTCAGTATTTTTACTGTTTTCTAGCTTTGACACTTTTTCCAAAATTCCTGGTTTTTGCAGAGCCTGTCACATACAGTCTTGAAGTTAATTAGTTGGGTGGGGCTTATAGGCGTCGCTTAAGGGCCTCAGCACTTTTTATGTGCTTCCTACACCCCTGATAAGAGTAGCTTAGTGTGTGTCTTGATGTGAAATGGCAACACTTGTGTAGATTGTCGTAACTCACTCATTGTTTTCCTACTTCTGTAGCTCCTGGCCCTCCAATCTTAACTCCTCTGTGCTCAGTGGTAGTATGGCAGCCTCCAGCCAATCCTAATGGAATCATTACAGGATACCAAGTACGTTACGCTGGCGGAGCACCATCTACCCTACCCGCGACTACAACTTATTCTGTTACGAGTGAAAATCAGAGAACTAGCAATGTTCAAGTTCAGGTAATAACTCAGCAATTGATCATTAGTTTCTTATTTTACTCCATTTTTTATAGTCTGCATGACATTTTGACTCTGCCAAGTCTTGTTTAATATTTACTGTACCTCATACAATATACATAATTATGGTGATAACACATATCTAGTTAGCTAGGTTGTTAATTTCTTTTATCATCAGCATGCAGTATAAATGGATTTTATTATAATAGCAATTTTTTCTCTTTTTAACAGCCAATAATTGTTATTTATAACTTAACAATTATTAACAATTATTGACTGTTAAAAGGAGAAAAATTTGCTATTATTAGAATTATTTCAGCTGAGAATGACTGAATCATGGATTTTATTGAATTTTTAATAGGTATGTATAATTAATTATAATAGGTTGAGTGATTATTATCACCATGTCAAATTACCTTGAAAAGATAACAGATGTTTTAATTACTGACTATAGTCTACAAAATTAAGTTTAAGATGGTGGAAAGTTACAACATATTCTTGACTGTGTTATATATCACTTAGTAATACCTATAAAACAATTTTTAGGTTAGAGCTGTAAATGGAGCTGGAGTTGGAACGTGGTCCAATCCAATACTAGTCTGCCAAGGTAAGGGATTAGTTTGTTCTTTTTCAGGGGAGAGACAGAAAAATCTGATTTCTTATTCTAGATAGTGTAATTGTTCAGTTGTTCGGTTCAAGTCTTACCTTCTCACTGACTATTTCTCATGTAGTGTTAATAATTGTATTTGTTTAGTTTTTTTGTGTGTGTGTCAATCTTAAAAACAGCTTTTGGATGTTAAATTGATATTTTCAGGATAATTATGTTGATAAAATTTTGACTATGGTTTCAGATGCTTGTTCTCTACCATTCAATGTCAATGCCACAAGTTCATCATTCGTTCTGACATGGAATAGACCAGCCAGTGCATCTAGCAATACATACTCTATACAAGTCAATAGTCCTGGAACTAATCCAATGTCATTCAATCACAACAATAGTGTATCTTCCTTGGCGTACACAGTGGGTTCATTAAGATCTTTTACTTCTTATACAATAACTATTATGAATGGAGGGAACCAGTGTACCACGTCAGCTTCAACTTCAGAAGGGGGTAAGAGAATGCTATTATTTTATAAAAGTGCTGAAACTGGGAAGTACTTAACAAAGAGGGGTGGGGTTCTTAACAACCCATGTCTACTGTAATTATATTATATGTGAAGTTTTGAATGTAATGTAGTATAAGGTAGCGGATAAAAGTGATTGGGAAACTCACTTCTTGCTGCCTTACACTGTCCTCTCTATTCATAGGGCATGTCATATGTAGTCTCCTCCTTCTCTGCCTTCACTTTTGAAGTTTTTGCTGTTATTTACTCGCCTATGCCACCTGCTTTTAGCTACAATAGTCACCATTTCCTTGTAATTCCATTTGTTTTCTTAATCACCTTCTACTGAAAGTGTCGATGCTTTACCTAGTCAGTTTGTGGTGATGCTTTACCTACTCAGTTTGTGACGATGCTTTACCTACTCAGTTTGTGTCGATGTTTTACCTACTCAGTTTATTTCGATGCTTTACCTACTGAGTTTATGCTTTACCTACTCAGTTTGTGTCGATGTTTTACCTACTCAGTTTGTGTTGATGCTTTACCTACTCAGCCTGTGGCGACATTTTACCAACCTGACTCATCCAATGATTTATAATTATTAATAGCATAGGTCAAATGTAAGATATTTAAACAGTTAAGTTTAGACTTCTTATGTCCAATTTTATATAGACCCGTCAGTTCCCAGGAATTTCAGGACATACTGTGATGTGTTAACTTGGAGCACTCCTTCAGATGTCCAGGGTAAATTGACAGGCTATGAAGTCAACATTGAAATTGGAAAGAAACAGGAAACCAAGGTTATAGGACCAGAATCCTCCTCCTATCCTATTACAGATGATCAGAAGAAGATGGGAGCAAAGATACGAGTAAGCTGGCACATGAATATACAGTGAATTTAATTCCATACATGTATATGTATGGAATTGAGTATCAACACAGTTTACCTAGTGAGCACCCATGGACACTTACACAACTTCCAAACAGTGATGAGTTAAATTTCACAATATGAATTGCGAGTGCCCACCTAATTTCTCATTGCTGACTAGAGTTGCATGAGTTCTATTCCATGCGATACAGATACAGAAACGGTATTATTTTGTGAGCATGTCAAGCATATAATGATTTTCTAAGCTTTTATGGTATTTGACCTCAAGTTGTATTGACAATTTTTATACATGCTAATAGCTTTGGACATTTAACGTCTATTATTTGTACCAACATTAATTGAGAGAATTTTATGTACGGTGGTATAGGTCAGAGCAAGCAACACTAAAAATACTGGAGCATGGACCAGCTTCTACAACGTAAATAGTAAGATGAAAGAATATTTTTCATATTATGCAGAAAAGATTGAGTTATAAGTATCACTTATCATTGACAATAATTTATAGATTAGTGTAATTCAGATAATTGTAACCTTGATTTGGTAGCTACTTCGTAATCTGGAAAGAGGCATGAAGATGTATTCATTGATCAATTTTCTTATTAGTCTTACTTCTCATTAATTGATGTTCAAGCTAGCTATTTGCAATTTTCCAACTTAAATAATTCTACCCACTATATAGTCCTTTTTTCAATTTTTTATTGGTTTCTTAACTGTAATTCTTTCATTGTAATATATATGATTTTTTTATTGGGTTGAATTGGTGTCACTTAGCTAATTCTTTTCTTATCTGCAAGAACAGGAAAACATTTTTTTTTCATGGAAGCCTTGAACCAGTGTCCCTCAGCTCCACACAACAGTCAATGAATGACGCTTACCACTGAACCTTGTGTCAATAACATTGATCTTGGAAGTCTGTGTTACCTTTTCTGTTGTCCCTCCTTCCCCCATTTTATTGGCTCTTGTAGTTCTCTGAGATTTAGCATGTTAAAATTTATATGTAGGCGCAAAAACCAAATCCCATGTTCCCAATATAGCTAGCCCTTGCCCTGCCCATTCCCTCATTTTATAAAAACTCTCTGGAATCTGTTGATGCGTCTTCTCCCGTATACTCCTAGTTTCATGAGGTTTGTAATATATTATAGATAGATAGATAGTCAGATAGATAGCTCTATATATTGGATGTTAAAACTACTTGTGGGGGATTTGCAATACATACAGTTTAATTTATGTTCTATTCTTTTAGAATGTACTGGAGTAAATTCAAACTCAAATGAACAAAGTTCAAGTAAGTTTTGTTTTTACATAATCGCTAAGTATAAACATTTCATTGAATTGTTAATATTTAGTTTAGTGACTTTCTATAAGCATACAAAATGGGATTAAATTTGGTTTGAGTGGCATTGGTCAGTTATATTCATGGACTAACAGACCAGAAGTGTCTGGCTATCTATTTTGAGTTAACTTTCGAAAAGTGACCAGTGTGTCATTCTATCTTTGTTTTTAAACAGCTTCTTATAATGAAGAAAGAGAACATGGTTAAGATTAAGGGTCAATTTTTTTTAATGCTTAATTGTTTAAAAAAATCTATTCAGGTGTTCTGGGAAGCGTCAGCGCTGTTGATGTACTAATCATCATCATAGTAACAGCTGCTGTGTGCACAGCCATTTTTATCTTGATAGTTGTCTTGGTCTACTTCTGTTACAAATGTCGCTCCAAGGATAGCAGCTCCAGCAAGTCAAAGGATAACAGCTACAGTACAAGTACTGACGTCAAACTTAATAATTTGTACTAAGCAGATTTCTCATTTAATGTAGTAACTGTATGCTGTATAATGAATTTTTTGTACAATATTTTTATCATTCTGTTTCCATTATTTTTTTTAAAACAATTTTCACATTATCCAAGGGTGTCTGTCAAGTTGAATGTATAAAAAATAATTCACTAACTCCATGGATCAGTGTTGTTTCCTAAGCAATTTGCCCTAAAACTTTATCATTTTGGGGAGAGGAGTCATTTACTCTTTCTTTACCACCACTGCCAGTATATTAGTAGACTCCCAATACTTCACAACGCAACTAGGAACCTTCCTTCTCAGTGCAGTTCTTTACTCCCATTTATTCTTCCTTTACTGCTCCAGGCATACTCGTTTAGATATTTTAGATCATTTCTAATACATCTAAGGTATTAACTATTTTACTTCCAGAAACAACAGTATAATTCTGTATGCTATCGGCAAGGGCATATCTAGAAAATATTTCATGGGGAGGCAAATGTTTAAAAATTAAAGTCAGTTGTGCATAGCATGGGCAAACTTTTATCTTCACAATGTTATCTTTTAAGTATGTGACCTGAGATAACTCACGTTATCATATAATAGTGTCATCTCATGGCTATATTGGGCAAGCTCATTATACCCTTGCAGTTATAGCAACCAGCCTGGCTTACCAGTTTTCAGGGCTTTTACAGTTACCTTACTCTTGGAGCCTACACCCAACCAGGTTAGAGCAGCTGCTAAAATATTTGGGGGTGTGGGGGCTAGAGAATTTACTGCCAACTTTACACCAACATATTTCACTCTCAGGTTATATTTTCACTCGCCTCTGGCTCATGAAAATAAATTAGCCTGCTCTTGGAATATTTCGCCATATCACAATCTGACTCATGTAATAAGTACTATAATATGCATATAATATACATTTATATAATAATACATAATATATATTTACATATATAACTCATGGCAGCAGCAAAATTGGTTTTATTTAAACCCAAAAAGGTAGCTATAATTAATAATTTTTGATTCTCCATAGAGCCTGAAATTGTTACCAAGCTTTTCACCACTGTATCTCAATAAAAGGTATGAATTATACTTATTAGGAGAGTTTTGGCTGCTTAGCTATTGATTATGTGATTTACTTCAACATGCCCCCCCTTTTTTTTTTTTTCTTCTCTCATGGCTAGCTACTACCAGTGTTGTTTTAGTTAACTAAAACTAAAACCAAACCCCTTAGTTTTGGGGTATTTTACTTTTGGTAAGAATAACTAAAACTAAACTAGAGAACATGAAAAAAACTAAAACTAAATATTTTAGAAGACAGTAAATTCGTAATAACTAAAACTACCAGTGGCTAGAGTGGATGATGACAAAAACTAAAACCAAGCAATTTTTTTTTGTTGTAAACAATTCACCTTGAATTAAAAGGACTCAAATAGCCGGTCACGCATGCGTCTCGAACTGATGAGACGCATGCGTGACCGGCTATTTGAGTCCTTTGTCACTCATGCGCACATATGAAATGAAAGGCGATCCACCGAAAGTCCGGGGCACAAACTAACACACGAAATTGCACACACTCAACTATGCACACGCTGCTCACAAGATATACACACACAATGACAATGTTCTCCTTGATCTTCTCTTTCTCTTTATTCTTCTCTCTTCTTCTTCACTCTTGTGGCCACACCCACAACTCTTCAGGGAGAATTTGGGGAAAAAACTAAAACTAAGCATTCAAGATTTTTTTTTTTTAGTATGAATAACTAAAACTAGGATAGTCTGGAATCTCTAAACCAAAACAATACTGGCTACTATACTACTGCAGGTAGTGTAGTATCAATTAGATTGATACTACTTACTACTGACATTACTTCTAGTTTTGATGAGAATAAGGCAGAATCTAACACAAGGTGATCTTGCATGTCGCTTTTGTATCGATCAATCATCTGTGTCACGAATCCTTAATCAATGGATACCAATGTTAGCAAACGTGCTTGGTGGATTAATAGTATGGCCTCAGACTAACATTGGACCGGCAACTCCTCCTTATAACTTCCTTCCTAATTCAGTTGCAATTATTGATGGCACTGAAATATTTATTCAACGTCCAAGTAATTTGACCACCCAAAAATCATCTTATAGTGATTACAAAAGCCATACTACTGTAAAATATTTAGTTGCTATAGATACTTTTACAGGAGTTTTTATATTATGTTTCAAATGGATTCTCTGGAAATGCAAGTGATCGCTACACCATTGAACAAAGTGGTATTTTGGAGGTGTTAAAACCAGGTCAGCGAATTTTGGCACAAAGGATACACTACCAGAGATTTATTTGCTATGAAACGGTGTTTTCTAACCATTCCAACTTTTCTCAGTGGGAACAAATTTAGTGAACAAGAAGCATTGCAGTCACACACCATAGCAAGTGTTAGAATCAGAGTTGACAATGCTATCAGGCAGCTAAAAGAATTTAAGATATTCACAGATTGTTTATCTAATCGAATAAACAAACGAATTGTTGATGATATGATTGTTACAGCATGTGCATTATGTAATTTAAAAGAAAGACTAATCAATGTTTAAATGTTTATGATTCAAGTACTCTAGTAATTATTTCTGGACCTAATGTAGTGTAATAATATTGTTTCAGCTGGTCTTTCATTTCATCCCATAAACGTGCATCCAAATAAATTCTTTCAACATGAATGTCGGATAAAGTCCAGACAATGAAGTCGCAATAGCTAGCTTTGGTGATTCCTAGCTGCCCAATCACTTGATAATAATAATCATGGTTCCTTTTCAACATAGGTTCATGATTCTCAATAGATAGGCAAAAATTTTACGTGATCGTCGTTTACCAGTGAGTGGGACCAAGGCTGAAAGTCATAATGCATATCGTCTATTGTGTTATCCTTGAGAGTGTCTCGTTCGCTTCGCTCGCCAATAAGTTTAGCAAAAATACTGAAGTGTCGTAGTGCGCAGGACAAAGACGGCTTGTGCTACAGCTTCCAAATTAGGAGAAGGCATCCCAAGGCCCTGTGCAACCTACTGATAGAATAAATAGTAAACTTGAGATACCCCATCTAGGCCGACTTTCCCCAAACCGGTCACATCTGATTTTGCGTGATTCACCCCTAATTGGCGAGCGAGCGTAGCGAGCGAGACACTTACAGGGGTAACACAATCGAAAATCGGGGATGTTTATTTATTTATTGGCGAGCGAGCGAAGCGAGCGAGACCCTATCAGGGGTAACTCAATCGAGATTTCGCTATATTTTTATTCAGCGAGCGAGCGAAGCGAGCGAAGCTGACTATCAGTCGTGTTCAATTGAGATTTCAGATATATATATATATATATGTAGGTATGTATGCGTACGTCAAAAAATTTCGCCCGCGCTTCTAATTACGTATGTTAGGTAAAGCGTTCACAGTTCCAGTATTTTTCAATTAACGAGAACGGAGAATCCTGCTGCAATGCCTTACGCAACTTTGTTTCAACAAAAACGTTTATAGCTACTCTCTTCTTGAAACAATTGTGAAGTCTTCGTCAAGCTGCGCTTCTTTGCCACTGCTTTCTAAGTTTATTCAGGTAATTCTGTTATTGTTAACTCTTCATGCCTAATCATTGCTATTAATTAGCGATTTCCTTCACAAATCATCTTTACCTATACATACTCATATATTTTCTCGCTCGCCATGCATTTGCGCTATTCGAGCGCACCACTAGTTTATCTGTTTATGGGGTACGTGAGACCTCTGTTTTCGCCGGCGCTTCTAATTACGTAAGTTAGGTAAAGCGTTCACAGTTATTCCAGTATTTTTCAATTAACGAGCGCGGAGAATCCTACTGCAGACGTAACTTTGTTTCAACCAAAAAGTTTACAGCTACTCTCTTCTTGAAACAATTGTGAAGTCTTTGTCAAGCTGCGCTTCTTTGCCACTGCTTTCGAAGTTTATTCAGGTAATTCTGTTAGTTTAGTCTGGGATCAGAGACTTTAGATTCTCTGATGCTAATTGAGAATGGAAAGGGTTACACTGTGCACTACAATTAGATGTAATTTCTGTCCTATTTTTCTGTAAAAAGAGTCTGCTCGCTCGCCATGCATTTGCACTATTCGAGCGCACCACTAGTTTATTTATTTATTTGTATATATGTTTGGACGTACGTATGTCATTTTGTACTTTGACCCTCGCGTTTTTGTGTTAGTTAGGTGGTCGACCCGGTCCCAAATTGCACTAAACAGAATCCTCTGGTTTATCGATCAGTACCCGTATCACCCTAGAAATTGAATTGTTTACCGTTTTGAATTCTTTTGCGGGTGCAGTTCAAACTTGACAACTTAAAGGGACTTCCATTTCTATTCGAGTTAGTGGCGGTGGTAAGTCAATGCGCTCTTTGTCATGGTTATAAGCCGTGAGCACAGTATTTGTACCTGAAAATACATTGTCCACTAGACTACTGCGAAGGTAAGTCTGTGTAGGTGCATGTCCAGCTGTGTCAAAGCATTGTGTGTTACAACCACTACATAGCTAAAGAATATCACAAAGAAAACTTTTAAATAACGTGTATTGTTTTGTTATTGTTGTTTTTTCCTTCAATTCAAGCAGTTGCAGAGAGTTGTTACTATGACACTGAAATTCCTTTACCCTGTATGCTAAATTTAAAAACTGGACCTTATTTTCAGTAGCTTCAGTGTTAGAAGTCAATAAAAATAGTATAGTCTTTAGGCTCGCTCGCCATTTGTGCTCAAGCACACCACTAGTACTGCCTCGCTCGCTATGCTTGCTCGCCAATAGCACATACCCGATTTAATTGTTCATCTCTAATTGGCGAGCGAGCGTAGCGAGCGAGACACTTACAGGGGTAACACAAGTGAAAATCGGGGATGTTTGTTTGTTGGCGAGCGAGCGAAGCGAGCGAGACAGTATTAGGGGTGGATAATGCAAAATCAGGTATATGTTATATATATATATATATGTATGTATGTATGGATGGTACGTATCTCTTTAAACGCGCGCGCGGGGAACTTTTTTCTTCTAAAAACACGGCTATTTAGGCGTAACTCCAGTTTATTCTGACACTACAGCATTAAGCAAACCTTACTTTATACTTAAGCTCCAAAGTATGAGAATTAAAATTCCTGCTAAAACGCTTGTTTTCAAGACACAAAAAGTTGATTCGACAGGTTACTATGGCATTGAAGACCCTTTTCCAGACTTAATTTCAAAACTTCGCCGTTTTATGGGGGGATACGGAGTGCCGGTTGTTGGTTGTCAAGAGCCGTGGTAGTCAGAATGCCGTAGTATTAATGCTATGGGAAGCTACTACTTCTCGAGGGAAGCTGAGATAAGTACGCAATTCCATATTTGTTAGCTAAATATGCAAAATTTAACTCTGGCCTTTCTTTTTGTAGCTAGAGAGTCAACAGTGACTGGTCAAATTCAAATAGTCAGATTGGCTCAAATTTGGTACTACAAAAGTTACCACTGCTCAAGAAAATGAGGTAAGAAAGTAATTTGTATTTGTGTGCTAAAATTGATTGTCTTTGTTTTTGTAGTGAGAGCTTGTTGTCAAGAATTCAAGGTAATTCAGATGGTCAAAGTAACTTCAATTTGATACTACAAAAGTTATCAATACTCAAGAATGATTAAGTAGTAATTCCATATTTGTTGGCTAAAATTACAAAAATAACACTGGTTTATTTTTTATCATAGCTGAGAGCTTGTTCAAGAGTACTGGTGATTGAGATTATCAGAATGGTTGATGTTTGATACTACAAAAGTTACCATTAATAAGGTAAGAGAGTGATTTTGTATTTGTTTGCTGAAATCAAATGTCATAACTGCTATTATAGTATTTGCATGAAGTAAGCTAAAACATAGTAACATTTTATGTTACCTAACTATCAGGCTCGCTCGCCATTTGTGCTCAAGCACAACACTAGTTTATATATATGGACGTACGCATGTCATTATGTACTTTGACCCTCCGTATTTCTGTGTTCGCTCCGCGTTCGACCCCGTTCCAAACTTCACTAAACATAATCCTCCGGTTTAGCGACCATTACCCGTATCGCCTTAGAAATTGAATTGTTTACGGCTTTGAATTGTTTTGCGGTTGCAGTTAAAACTCAAAAACTTATGGCAGCTCTATTTCTATTCGAGTTAGTGGCGTTGGTAAGTTAATACGCTATTTGTCACAGTTATAAGCCCTACTCAACAGTATCTACTTAAAAATTCATTGTCCACTAGACTTACCTCCAAGGTAAGTCTTGTGTAGGTATGTTCAGTTGTGTGACAGTATTGTGCGTTACAACTACTATTAAGAATATCACAAAGAAAATTTTAAATAACGTGATTTGATTTTGTTGCTTCTTTTTCAATTTAAACTGTTGCGGGAGCGGTTACTATGACACTGAAACCCCTTTACCGCATACGTAATTTAATAATTTAATAACTCGACTTTATTTTAGTAGCTTGAGTGTTAGTTGTTAAAATCAATCATTTAACAATAGTGTAGTTTAAGGCTCGCTCGCCATTTGTGCTCAAGCACACCACTAGTTTATTTGTATATGTTTGGACATACGTATGTCATTTTGTACTTTGACTCTCGCGTTTTTGTGTTAGTTCGGTTGTCGACCCCGTCCCAAATTGAACTAAACAGAATCCTCTGGTTTATCGATCAGTACCCGTATCACCCTAGAAATTGAATTGTTTACCGTTTTGAATTCTTTTGCGGGTGCAGTTAAAACTTGAAAACTTAAGGGACTATTCGAGTTAGTGGCGGTGGTAAGTCAATGCACTCTTTGTCATGGTTATAAGCCATACGCAACAGTATTTACTTGAAAATGCATTGTCCACTAGACTAACCGCGAAGGTAAGTCTTGTGTAGGTGTATGTCCAGTTATGTTAAAGCATTGTGCTTTACAGCATTTAAAAACTCGACCTTATTTTCAGTAGCTTCAGTGTTAAAAGTCAAAATCATTCATATAAAAATAGTATAGTCTTTAGGCTCGCTCGCCATTTGTGCTCAAGCACATCACTAGTAGTATCTCACTCGCTTCTCTCGCTCGACCACAAACAAATATCCCCGATTTTCAATTGTGACCCCCCTGGTGGTGTCTCGCTCGCTTCGCTCGCCAAATAGTCAAAGAATACCACTGGTTTAGCTACTACAAAAGCTGCCAAGCAACATTATAAAATATGTCGGTCAGTACGTCAGTCTGTCTGTCTGTCTGTCTGTCCATCTGTCTGTCTGTCTATCCATCTGTCCGTCTGTCTGTCTGTCTATCCATCTGCCTGCCTGTCCACTTGTCTGTCCCTCGTTATGCATTATTGTTGCTCTAGTTTAATTTATTTTAAAGATGTTTACCCTTTATAGAATGAGTGTGAATACAAAAGGAAAACCCTCTCTGGTTCTAGTCTTTCTTTTTCCATAGTTGTAATAATTAAAACTGATAAATTAGGTACTTAAGAGAAGGTCTGAATATTTGTTAGAAGAGAACAGAATTGACTGTACTATGTTTGGTTTTGATTGTTCTGTTGAGTTACAATATGTGTGTATTACATTCTTTACTTGTGTTCAATAGAGTCACTTATTCTTTGCTATGGACTACCTGAGTGGTGGTGACCTCTTCTACCATTGTCGTAAGGGTGCGGGGGTAGGACTAGAGAAAGCAAGGTAATGTTAGATAATGTAGACTGTCACATATATCAAACTATATCACTGTTTGAACAGATTTTATGCAGCAGAAATATCAGCAGCATTGCAGTTTCTCCACAAACATGGAACCATTAATTTTACAGGTAACCTGAACTTTATCCATATCAAAGCATATTGCTAAAGGCATGAATGTTGTCAAATTCTTCACATTAAAAATGTTTTACAGGAGGATTTTAATTCTTAACCATTTAAAATATATTCCTTTTAGGGATTTGAAAACTGAGAATGTGTTGCTGGATGCCGAGGGTCATTGTGTGTTGGCTGACTTTAGCCTGTGCTGTGAGAAAATCACCTCCAATGACTATGCGGGCACCGTGGAGTGCATGGCACCTGAGGTAAGGTTGCTATAGGAAAATATTACCTAATAGGCTTAAGATACTAAATAAAGCAAATCAGTAAAATATGCGAAGCGAGTGAGACACTATCAGGAGTAACTCAATTGAGAATTGGATAATTCGTTTGTTTATATGTATTATGTGTGGACTTACGTATGTCATTTTGTACTTTCTCCCTCATGTTTTTTGTGTTTGCTTTGTGGTCTACCCCTTTCCATTCCTCCACGTGATCCTGTAACATTAAAGGACATTTAATTGTTTACCCCTTTGTATAAAACTTACTGTTAGAGTCAATACTGTGCAGTAATTCTTTAGAACTTCTTGTTTTTTTCAAGTCCCAAAATGTTATGGCGAAAAGTTACTATGGTTTTGTGAACTTTTACCAGATGTAATTTCAAAAACTCGGCCGTTTATAGCAGCTGTGAGTGCTTGTTGTCAAAATCCTGTTCTTTATACTTTTTTTTTCGTTTTTTTTAAAATTTCAGACAGTTGTGACAAGTGTGGCATTGAAGTCCCTTTACCATACGTACTTAATTTAAAAACTCAAAGGATTTTTTTTAGTAGCTGGAGTGCTAGAAGTTAAAATTAATCACATTACTGTATTTTATGTAACCTAATTAGGGAGTTTCATTCGCCATTTGTGCTCCAGCACACCACTAGTTTAACATACAACTCCAAACATGCCATGTGAATTCAGTTCAATGATATAGGATTAGCAGCATCAAAGTTAGCTGAATATAAATAGTACATCATATAAATATCTGGAGCTCATATAATAATTGCATGCAATTATATAATAAAAATTAATATATAATTGCATGCAATTATTATATGAGCTTGTCTTTGATGAGAAAGGTAGCTGAAAAGCAAAACACACTGTAATGCATCTATAGGTTGTTGCTGTGTGTCTGAGGGTACTGGGCCTGCACAATAATACCACCATGAAGTATATCTGGGTCCAAAACCAAAATTGTAGTATATTGTGAAGGAATTTAGTGACAAAACTTCTCATGTAATGTAAGTTCTTTTAGTACTCATAGTTTGCCATTTCAATAAATAAATGTATCTGTCACGTGACATTAGATGTTCAACATAATCTATGGATTCTTGTAAACTGAAGAAGAAATTAAACATTCTTTTCTCATACTAATTGGTATGTATTTAAAAATTCATAACTATTTGTCTTTTAATACAATATACCTTATTACTCTCCAGTGAATTGCCATACTGGCTATAATGAACTATAATGCTTGCAACTGTACCACCATTTTTGTTCTTATAACATCAATGAATATTATAATATGTAAATCTCGTAGGACCTCTGCTAACTTACTTTTTTCTTAATTGCTCCTCAATGGAAGAAATTGCAATTTGTTATTTCCTTCTCTGTTGCTTACACTAGGGACATCAAATTACTGAAAGTAAGTCATTTAACACTGTCACTACAACATAATTATTTACAGTTTATTCCAGATGAGGTGTGAAGAATTAAAAACCAACATTCTGTATAAAGACATGATCACCATGGAAGCATATTTATGAAATTGTTTTGGTAAGATTGTTTTGTTTTTGTTTGTTTTCTTTTGTTTTTGTTTTTTTAGTAGCTAATAATAATATAGTCTCTATATACATATAGTTTTGAACCAGTGATAGTGTGAGCTGAGATTTTCTAAGGGTTAAATCAATAAAATGATTATGATGATAGCTAACCAAGTTTTACAGCTTTCAAATATTAGTGATAGTGGTAATTGGTGACAAAATATGTATATAGTATGTATTACATGAGCCAAGTATAATATGACTGAGATATTTTATGAGGAGGCTAATTTATTTTCAGGAGCCTATCACATCTGCCAGAGTATTATTAGTTGTCCAATCTATGTTAGATACCTTCACTGTGGTAGTTTGTACTAGGGGTGATAACTTAGCTGGTAAAGTTGGTCAAGACTTTATGATTGCTAATTTACAGGTGCCCTCTCACACTCCCTTGACTTAATTGAATAGTATTACAATGGAAAGGTAGCTGTAATAACCCTGAGAACCAGACCAGTTGCTATAACTTATAGGTATTTGGGAGTAATGAGCTTATATTGTGTGATACCAATATCATAAGTGTGTATGTATGTGTTTTGTCCAGATCCCAGTTGATAGGGTGCATTCAGTTACAATGCTGCAGTTCTTCCCAGATGAACTAGAAGCTGACTGTCCAGTGTGACCAACCCTCTAGAGCTTATGGAAAAGGACTTCAGTCCAGAGGTGCAATGGTGGGTCACAAACCTAAAAATACTATTGTGTAGTAGCATAAAATAAATATTATATATAATTATATTAAAAACAATAATTTGGGATAATAATCCAGCGGCGTCGGAACGGGTGCGGCCAAGCTGCCATGGCCGCACCAGTATTAACAAAAAGGGGTGTTGTGTCTATTTTTTCCTACGCTTTGCCCGATCTCTTGGTAGTTGTCAAAGAAGTGCATGACAAGTTTAAAAAATTATGCCTTGAACTACTATAGTATGAAGTATTCATAGTTTTTTCCCCAGATTAATTTATTAGTGATGTGCTTCAGCACGAATGGCAAGTGAGGTGGAACAATTACTTTTTCAAGTAGAACAATACCATTGCATAGGGTGTACAGCTATGACAAACGGCGTATTAACCAACACTACTATATCTACCAATTCAATAGAAATGAACTCCAGTAGCTTAACTGTGTCTCACAACATTCAGATCATATCAAAGACATCCTAATTCAAGTGGGTAAACCACAAAATTCCTGAAATTATATAATAAGAATCCGTAAACCAAGGAATTCGGTTCAGGGCAATATGGGATGGGGTCAACCACCAAGTGAACACAAAAATGTGTGATTTTTATCAGGTACTGCCTATTTGATTCTTGTTGTTTTTTATGTGTAGATGATAACATACCACCAACATCTTGAGTGCTTGCTGGTATCTGAATCAAGAAATCAGATGCTGCTCTGTGAGAAATAGTGGATTCGTGCTTACTGAACCAACGAGTGGCATCCTTCCAGTTACAAAAGCCAGATACAAGGGTTGAATCATAAATGTTTCCCTTGATCTTGTTGTGATGTCCTATGCATAAATTACACATGTTTATGTTTATGTATACGTAATACCAAATACTATTTCATCATAATAATGTATTTAATATACATTTTATTAACCTTCGTTACAATTCATAAAAAATATTAATAGAAATAATTTAGCTACAATTTTACATTTACTAAAACGTGAAATGACCTGTAATTACCTGCTTGAATGGCTCCCAAACAAGTAAAGCAATATGCTTTGTCACTGCCAACATCATAGTGTAGCCACTTCCACTTCCTAAACCAAGCACTCTGGAAGGAACGATAAACCACACTGCTCTTCCCGAAAGGCCTTCGAGGGAAAGCTATTTCAGTAGGCTGAAAGGGCTTCTCAGGAAGTTTTGGTAAGCTACCACAAGCACCGCTACCACAAGCACCTCCACCACTAGCCATGCCTGACACTCTGCTCTGGAATAAACCAAAACGTGGTCACAATTGAAAAGTGGGCGTGGCTCAATTGAGTATAATGCCACACCCCTTAGTTTCAAAAACCTAAACTCCTACGGCCCTGTATATGATAATATATAAATGGTTGACTTATACCTTTCAGCTCACAGTCCACTTCTTCTAATTAAGTTCCATCCCTCCCAAGCCCTTACTGTAAACTTGAGGGCCTCCTATAAAAGTAAAACATAAATAATTAAGTAAATAAATAAATAATACAAATAACTGTACACCATGCTCCAATATACTTTCACCTGTTGGTATTGTATGTGAGTCTGTGCAGTGGCTCTGTGTGTCTGTATGTGTGTGTGAAGCTTTCCATACACACCTCAAAATGTGTATTGTTTCAATAGCGACAGCATAGCCAATGCTTTCTGTAAATATATTGTGTTGTGTTGAAGACTAAAGCCCAAGCTGAACATTCCATTTGTCAATATTTTAGATCACTTCACCATCATTCCACATTTAGCTAGCATGCACAATTCTTCCTTGTTTGTACAAGCACATTATATAACTATCACTAACACATTTTATTACTCATTGCATCATTTCCAATTCCTCATCTTATCAAATAATCTAATATAGTACTAATGATGTACTTCAGCACAAATGGCGAGTGAGCTGGTCTGACTGAAATTTAAATTTGAATGCTAGCCGCTTACAATATATATTTACTTTTTGTTATTTTGGTACAATTTATTTGTGCTATTCTTGCAGCACACGCACACACATGCACACACACACACACAAGTTTACTGGATATACCAACACAAGATTTATATCGTATTCTCTTCATGACTTAGACTATTGGACAAAAATTTTTCAAGGGTTAATCAAATAAACTTCCTAGGATAACACAGTAATATTGGTAAACCAATGGATGATGTATAAGCTAAGCCATGTTTCCAAAACCTTGAAAATGCTCTATTGTACCAGAGCTCTAGTTGATAAAGCATTTCGGATTCTCAACTATTTGGACAATGGATTTTCAAGTAAGAACCAATCTGTTATGTAAGGCATATAGCCGAGATAACTTACCACCACCACTGCCAATAGAATAGAAAATGAACTCTGTTAAGCTTGTAAGACCATACTGCAAACTTCACTCCTATCCTGTCTCCGTAGCTCTTGCCAATAATTTTTCCTGATTATTAACTAATAGTCCAGTGGGAAATTGTACTTTTGATGCAATATTGTGACAGAATGGACCAAAGCATGAAACTTAGCACAATGTTTGTTGAAGGTATGTACAGCAATATTATAAGGGGTGCCATCCAGATATACATTCCTTTATAAAAATATGTCTTACAAGAAACTTTGGTCAATATAATCGGCGATACCCGCGATTTTTTTTATTTGCGGGTCCAATACAATTATTATAGCAAAAATAAAAAAGGCGATATTACAGGCAGCTAGACTATTTAATAGAACTAGCTACCCTGATAGCTAGCCAGGTGTAGCAAGTTTCAGAGAATTTATTTCAGTAGAATAAAACCATAATATTTCGGCTTGTGGAGTCTTCTAGTGGTTACTGAACTGAATGAGGGTGACTAAACAAGGAACTTTGTATAAACAGATGATACAGAACATGAGATCATGGTGAAGTGGGGCACAGCCCATGGGAATGTTAGTAGGTGTTGGACAATTTCTGTGACATGTGAGTTGTACTTGGGAGGTGTGAAGGTGTAGTCATAATTGAATTAGTGGCAGTCATTCTGGAGGGCCACTAATTAAATTATGACTACACCTTCACACCTCCCAAGTAATGTAATACCTGTAATATCGCCATTTTTTATTTTTGCTATAATAATTGTATTGGGCGCGCAAATAAAAAAATTCGCGGGTATCGGCGATTATATTGACCAAAGTTTCTTGTAAGACATATTTTTGTAAAGGAATGTATATCTGAATGGCATCCCTTCTAATATTGCTGTACATACCTTCAACAAACACTGTGCTAAGTTTCATGCTTTGGTCCACTCTGTCACATTATTGCATCAAAAGTACAATTTCCCACTGGACTAGTCCAGTGGGAACTTGCTACACCTGGCTAGCTATCAGGGTAGCTAGTTCTATTAAATAGTCTAGCTGCCTATAATATCAGGTGACTCCTAATCATTAACAGTAAAGTATTAAACCACAATACATTATAATAAACAATTTATATTGAGCTCTTTTACATAATGAACTGTTAATCAAAATTTCACACTTGGGAGGTGTGAAGGTGTAGTCATAATTGAATTAGTGGCAGTCATTCTGGAGGGGCCACTAATTAAATTACGACTACACTTTCACACCTCCCAAGTACAACTCACATGTCACAGAAATTGTTCAACACCAACTAACATTCCCAGGGGCTGTGCCCCACCACACAATGATCTCATGTTCTGTATCATCTGTTTATACAAAGTTCCTTGTTCAGTCACCCTCATTCAGTTCAGTAACCACTAGAAGGCTCCACAAGCCGAAATATTATGGTTTTATTCTACTGAAATAAATTCTCTGAAACTTGCTACACCTGGCTAGCTATCAGGGTAGCTAGTTCTATTAAATAGTCTAGCTGCCTGTAATATCAGGTGACTCCTAATCATTAACAGTAAAGTCTTAAACCACAATACTTTATAATAAACAATTTATATTGAGCTCTTTTACATAATTAACCGTTAATCAAAATTTCACACTTTAAAAAATTTGTTTTAATTAAACATTTTTTTTGGCACCCCTTCTGATACTGTTATATATGCCAAACCAAACCTGCATACCAAGTTTCATGCTTTGGTTGCTACAATGCTAATACATGCTACAATTTGTAATGTTGGACCATTTTTCCTGTCAAAACCTGCTATCTAGGTCGACAACTAGTTAACACTAAAAGCGAGGGTCAAAGAACAACATGACATATGTATGTCTACACGCAAACTAGTATGAGCTACAGGTCTTGGCATAACTTCAATGGTTGTTGAAAATGAGATGTGTTTACACATTCAAAGACGACGAAAAAAATATAGTGCTGCTGGGTCTGCTATGCTTTTATAAACTAGTGATGTACCTGAGCACAAATGGCAAGCGAGCCTAAAGCTATACTATTGTTAAACTATTGATTTACACTCATGCTATTAAAAAAAATCGAGATTTTGAAATATGTATATAAGGTAAAGGGAATTCAAAGCTATAGTAACCACACCCCACAACTGTTTGAATTGAAAAAAAAAAGCAACAAAAAAACAAGTCACGTTATTCAAGTGTTTTCTTTGTGATATTCTTTAGTTAAGTAATAGTTGTAACGCATAATACTTTCACACTAAACTGAACATACCTGTGCAAGGCTTACCTTCGTGGTTAGTCTAGTGGACAATGCATTTTCAAGTCAATACTGTTGCGTAGGGCTTACAAATGTCAAATAGCTATTAACTTACCACCATCACTAACTGGAATAGAAATGGAACTCCTGAAAGTTTTTTTAGTTCTAACTGTACCCGCAAAATAATTCAAAGCAGTAAACAATTCAATTTCTAGGATGATATCGGTAATGATCGATAAATCGGAGGAATCTGTTAGTGAAGTTTGGGACGGGGTCAAACACCGAGTTAACACAAAAATACGAGAGGGTCAAAGTACTAAATGATATACATACATCCAAACATATATATAAACAAACAAATATCCCAGATTTTCAATTGTGTTACCCCTGTAAGTGTCTCGCTCGCTTCACTTGCTCGCTAATAAAACATAAAGTTCAGGTGTTTAGGTCTGCTCCAATTAGCTTAAACCGCGCCACTCACTGCTCGGCAGATCCATTTCTTTATTTTTATCAAGACAATTTACCAACTTATGTAACTAGTGACGTGGGCAATAATAGAGGTCGCATGTTCCATATTAAAACTGGGTTATGTTTCAATCAATATAATATTGGCTATTAGAACGAGAACATTTGCTATTATTATCATTATTTCAGCTGAGAATGACTGAATCATTAAAGAAAACCTTAGATTGTACTATTAAATATCAATTCATCTAACCATTTGATTTTGCCTATTCCTGTTGAAAATTCTGCAAGATGTCAAAGGCATCTTGAAAAGTCTTAACTGATTCAGTGTTTCTGGTATGCTTTATCTTCTACTATTTCTCCTTCACACAATTCTAAACTAAATAAATAAAATAGCCATTCATACTAAACTATATCTTCATAGCTTAGGCACAGTTAAGCCAGTATCATCAGCAACTTCTTCCAACACATGATGACATGCCTATGCTTCACTGAAACACCAGTCACCCCAGCTCTGAATAGAGTATTGAAATGGGAAGTCTGAGCAACAATAAATGCTTTCCTTAATCTGTCACGGGCCAGGAAAGAATCCAGCCAAGAATACATTCAATTGCAAAATATTCCAGAACTGGGTGAATTTAGTACGGCCATGTCCACAGACCCTTTCCTTCCCCACGCCCCCAATAATGAAAGGAAAAGGGTCTGCTACTCCAGATTAACCCGCGCGGTTTATGCTCCACCGACCGCCGCCGCCCATAAAGCGAAATGTTTTTTCCCGCTTACGCTAAGCAGCCATGAGCAAGCTAGCTGTGTTAGCACACACCTTGCACGTCTTATTGTGCGGGTAGAAAATTGTAAGAAAGAAAACTAAAAGCTAGCTATAGCTATGAAGAACTTCAAAGTGCCACTATTTTTTTTGCTCGTATTGGTGCAGCTTATCGGTACAATTTCTGGTCAAACTTGCAGAAGTACTCACCCTCAGAAAAGAATATGGATACCAACTACCTGGAGGACTATTGTAGATACTGCAGATTATACTGATCTTCTTGGAAGTGGTGCTTCCTCGTGGGTTACCCGTAATATAGATGGAGGTGGGTCTTATTTTGATCAGTTGGGAGGGCCATGCACAATAATTTTACTGTCATGTGCGAATATGGACACTGGTACTGAGAATAACTGGGTCTTCAGTCCCTATATCAACTATGAAGCTGCCCGTGAAGTATTTTATAATGTCAGCTCTACTTATCATACAGTTTGTCGCACTTGTCCTTTGCATCTTACTGCTTATCGCTATGATACAAATACTGCAAGTGAGACTGCTAGAACCAATTTTACAAGCTACAATCTTCTAACGGGATCTGAAAGTTCGTCAAGATATAGTGCATCCTCTATGTCGATAGAAACAGTGCGTCCTTCTGGCGTCAATGGTTTCTACTTTTCACTCAGAGACACAGGAGCGTGCGCCACTGTTGTGCGAATCATCATTTATTATCGAGTGTGTGTACCTATGGTGAATGGACTTGTTATCTTCCCAGAAGTAGCAGTTCCTCCTAGGAGTAGTCCAAATGAGGCATATAATGCTACCTGTGCTCCCAACTCTCATCCAGTCACTAGTCTAGCAGTAGACATCACCAGTTCTACGAGTGTCTGTACACAGAGAGATCCCAGAGGAGCTCAATGCGAGTGTAATGCTGGATACATCAGATTCAATGACACTACTTGTGAAGGCAAGTATTGATTTTTTTTTGTGCACTATAAAATTATGACTATTACACCACCAGCAAACACAGTGTTTGTTGTGAGTTCATTATTTCTGAGACTCAGTTGTTCCAGTCTTCATGATTGGCATTGTTTCATGACTTGATTACATGCAGCTCTGAGCATTAGTAACATTTATGATGATGATGAATCTGGTAGTAAATACATAATGATAACCTGATACAACTCTGTCTGATGCAATATTCTGTTATACTTTCACTTGCAAAAGTCAATTAACATTTATAGTTTACTGTCCACTAATAGCATTTGGCTTTGCTTTGTTCAAGTCAAGTATTTTTACAAGTAGATATAAGTTGCCAATTTAATTATTGTACTTTTTTTAGCCTGTTCACCTGGTGAGTATAGAGCTTTGAGTCAGAATTCAACTAGATGCTATCCTTGTCCAGCATCTACTAATGTATTAGCAACTGGTGCTGGTGAGTGTGCTTGTCTGACAGGATATTACAGGAGTGCAGAAGAAGGTTCTGAAGTTGCTTGCACGCGTAAGTAATTATTTCTTGTGTTCCCTAACACATACTTCCCCTTTACAATTTTAACTAGTTTTTTTTTAAAGATAGAGTAATACCATCAATTCCAAACGATATGTAATAGCAGACTTTTACAATCCTCTAATCCTCTATATGTTATTTTGATAATGTTCACTCTTACAAGTTAAAGAGAAATAAATTTCAATGTGAAGAGTGAGCCATTAAGATCAATAATGAATATAATAGTTTGTATAGAATAGATGCTATTGACATAATAAACTTATTTAACATTAACAAATACTTTCAATGCATCCATTCCAGGTAATAAGCTCCAGTGACAATATTATTAATCATAGTATTCAATGTCTAATATGGTAGTATATCTGGATGAATTACAACACGGTTTACACTTTAAAAAGATAATTGTATTCCTAGATAACCATGACATTCCCATGGGAAATTATAGAAGCGGAACCCTAGATCTAGCTATGCATTATAACATTACATTTTTATTAGTAGATCTGGTATGGTATGAATTGTATGTATGTAATGTGATGGTTTAATGAGATCTGGGAAAAAATATAACTCTTGCGACCTACCATGTACGTATTACCACAGTTATAGCACAGATATTGTAATTGCTATTGATGATACCTTACCAGTTAAAATGTGATTAAAGCAGCAACTGTTTTTTGTTCCTTGGATTTAATATGTATATCATTGTAAGGTATAATAATTTATTGTTTTGTGGTAGTTGTTATTGTCATATTAATTATATATATATATATATATATATATATATCCATTCTTGGTAATTATTTAGAACCCTCAGATCCAGTCCAGAATTTGAGAACTGTATCCACAACAGCCAATAGTGTCACAGTTACATGGGACAAACCAGCCTCCACTGGTGGGAGGTCAGACTATTACTATTTTGTGGGACGTTCTGACCCTCAAGGAAGTGCTACCAGTGTGATACCTGTCAATAGCAGACTGATAAATCTAGGAAACACAATAGCATTTCGAATTGGCAATCTCCTTCCATTCCAGAGATATGTTTTCACAGTTATAGTTCACAATGGAGTTAGCAGTCAGGATAGTGTCAATGTGGGATCTAGAACTAGGACGACTGAGGGGCAAACTACGGAGAGTCGTAAGTTTTATATATATTTTTTAAATTTCCAGACAAAAAAAAACAAAACTCCACTATGATCATTCATTATAAAACCCTTTGATGACCAATGATTAAATATCTAAATGTTGATCATTGCCACTGGCAATTATACACTTTGTGTATTCTAAATTTGAAACTCTGTGATTCATACAGGGTTTATTTTTCCCAATGATTTCAGTAAGTGGACCAATGTATATAATGTTTGTTTTTTTGCTACAGTTTCAAACTGCATGCAATCAGAACGAAAATCACCGTTTATATATTCACGACTATATAAGCAGTGATGTGTGAGCTGCAGCAGCTAGAGTAGCTTACGATATGGTAAAGATTGTCACTATTGAAACTGCTTGTTGATATCGCGAAGTATTGCCACCATTTGGTGAAGTGCATTGTAGTTTAGGCCCTCCCCATGTGGTGTGATTTCAACAGGTACTATTTTTATTGACTGTGTCTTTTATATCTACGGAGCTTGTTTTGATAGTTCATCTATGGAGCTTCCCAGTTTTCCTCACTATCATAAAATTAATTTGTTACTATGAACTATTACTTTTTAGTATAACCTATAATGTTTTAATCCGTTGAACTTAATTATATGTGACAGGCTCTGCAAAATCCAGGAATTTGCTTAAAAATTGAAAATCCTGATACTTACTGAAAATTACTCAACTTGAACCATATAACATAGTGTACAAAGGATTTTAACTGTGAGCATTCAAAAGTGAGTAAAAAAATGGCGTGGGTTTCTGGTGTGCCACTACCAAGAAGAATAGGCTTTTCTAACGTACGGTAAGAATCACTTGAATAATAGTGAGTAATTTACCAAAGGTTCTGTTATTTGTAGTAACTAACCTTTTGCGTAACCTGAAAACCCTGAAAACTTCACTATTGTTCCCACGGGATTCCCACGGGATTCCCACACTTCTCACGCTTTATGTATTGCTAATTTCTGTATACAGTGAGAATTAATAAAAGGTTAAAAAAAAGACTTTTCTTTCAATGGCGCGCTTGATGTGATATAAACTTTTTAAGCTTTGAAATTTGGCAAGACGATAGAACAATTAAAAAATTCAGGAAATTTGACCATAGTCAGTATTTTTACTGTTTTCTAGCTTTGACACTTTTCCCAAAATTCCTGGTTTTTGCAGAGCCTGTCACATAGTCTTGAAGTTAATTAGTTGGGTGGGGCTTATAGGCATCGCTTAAGGGCCTCAGCACTTTTTATGTGCTTCCTACACCCCTGGTAAGAGTAGCTTAGTGTGTGTCTTGATGTGAAATGGCAACACTTGTGTAGATTGTCGTAACTCACTCATTGTTTTCCTACTTCTCTAGCTCCTGGCCCTCCAATCTTGACTCCTCTGTGCTCAGTGGTAGTATGGCAGCCTCCAGCCAATCCTAATGGAATCATTACAAGATACCAAGTACGTTACGCTGGCGGAACACCGTCTACCCTACCCGCGACTACAACTTATTCTGTTACGAGTGAAAATCAGAGAACTAGCAATGTTCAAGTTCAGGTAATAACTCAACAATTGATCATTAGTTTCTTAATTTACTTTATTTTTAATAGTCTGCATGACATTTTGACTCTGCCAAGTCTTGTTTAATATTTACTGTACCTCATACAATATACATAATTATGGTGATAACACATATCTAGTTAGCTAGGTTGTTAATTTCTTTTATCATCTGCATGCAGTATAAATGGATTTTATTATAATAGCAAATTTTTCTCTTTTTAACAGCCAATAATTGTTATTTATAACTTAACAATTATTAACAATTATTGACTGTTAAAAGGAGAAAAATTTTATTAGAATTATTTCAGCTGAGAATGACTGAATCATGGATTTTATTGAATTTTCAATTGGTATGTATAATTAATTAAAATATATAGGTTGAGTGATTATTATCACCATGTCAAATTACCTTGAAAAGATATCAGATGTTTTAATTACTGACTATAGTCTACAAAATTAAGTTTAAGATGGTGGAAAGTTACAACATATTCTTGACTGTGTTATCACTTAGTAATAACTATATAACAATTTTTAGGTTAGAGCTGTAAATGGAGCTGGAGTTGGAGCGTGGTCCAATCCAATACTAGTCTGCCAAGGTAAGGGGTTAGTTTGTTCTTTTTCAGGGGAGAGACAGAAAAATCTGATTTCTTATTCTAGATAGTGGAATTGTTCAGTTGTTCGGTTCAAGTCTTACCTTCTCACAGACTATTTCTCATGTAGTGTTAATAACTGTATTTGTTCAGTTTTTTTTGTGTGTGTCAATCTTAAAAACAGCTTTTGGATGTTAAATTGATATTTTCAGGATAATTATGTTGATAAAATTTTGACTATGGTTTCAGATGCTTGTTCTCTACCATTCAATGTCAATGCCACAAGTTCATCATTAGTTCTGACATGGAATAGACCAGCCAGTGCATCTGGCAATACATACTCTATACAAGTCAGTAGTCCTGGAACTAATCCAATGTCATTTACTCACACCAATAGTGGATCTTCCTTGGCGTACACAGTGGGTTCATTAAGATCTTTTACTTCTTATATGATAACTATTATGAATGGAGGGAACCAATGCACCACCACAACTTCAACTTCAGAAGGGGGTAAGAGAACGCTATTATTTTTTAATGTGCTGAAACTGGGAAGAACTTAACAAAGAGGGGTGGGGCTCTTAACAACCCATGTCTACTGTAATTATATTATATGTGAACTTTTGGATGTAGTGTAGTATAAGGTAGCTGATAATAGTTATTGGGAAACTCTCACTTCTTGCTGCTGCCTTACACTGCCCTCTCTATTCATAGGGCATGTCATATGTAGTCTCCTCCTTCTCTTCCTTCACTTTTGAAGTTTTCGCTGCTATGAACTCGCCTATGTCACCTACTTTTAGCTACAATAGTCACCATTTCCTTATTAATTCCATTTTGTGGCGACACTTTACCTACGCAGTTTGTGGCGATGCTTTACACACTCAGTTTGTGGCGATGCTTTACCTACTCAGTTTGTGGCGATGCTTTACCTACTCAGTTTGTGGCGATGCTTTACCTACTCAGTTAGTGTTGATGCTTTACCTACTCAGTTAGTGACGATGCTTTACCTACTCAGCTAGTGGCGATGCTTTACCTACTCAGTTTGTGGCGATGCTTTACCTACTCAGTTTGTGGCGATGCTTTACCTACGCAGTTTGTGGCGATGCTTTACCTACTCAGTTTGTGGCAATGCTTTACCTACTCAGTTTGTGGCGATGCTCTACCTACTCAGTTAGTGGTGATGCTTTACCTACTCAGTTTGTGACGATGCTTTATTACTCAGTTAGTGGCGATGCTTTACCTACTGAGTTTGTGGCGATGCTTTACCTACTGAGTTTGTGGCGATGCTTTACCTACTCAGTGTGTGGCGATGCTTTACCTACTCAGTTTGTGGCGATGCTTTACCTACTGAGTTTGTATCGATGCTTTACCTACCCAGTTTGTGGCAATGCTTTACCTACTCAGTTTGTGGCGATGCTTTACCTACTCAGCTTATGATGACGCTTTACCTACTCAGCTTCTGGCAATGTTTTACCAACCTGACCCATCCAATGATTTATTTATGAATACACACACTGTCATTGTTAACAAAACAAAACAAAAAATAAATAAATTCAATTCACGTAGTATAACTGTGCTTGTGTGTCAGTCGCTTTGTTTTTGTTTTTAACTATGATAAGTCTTCCACATAATTTTGCCTTGATTTTTTTTTATTTAACAGCTTAAATACAAAATTAGAAAACTTCATTGTCTGTTTGATTGTTATAGCTCAGTGGTGGAACAATACTATGAACTCCACTGATATTTGTGACCGGATTTGGGAAAATCCGCCTAAACGCGGCAAACAATTTTTTTCAGTATCACCGGGTAAAGCCTTATGGGGTCGATTTTTTTCGAAAATTTTTTTATGGCAGAAATGGATAGACACCAGTTAGCTCTAGCATATGACGCAGTTGTAAGCTCTGGCGTGCTCTAGAACTCACACTAGGAGGCTAGAAACACTAGCCGGTTGGACTCGTGTACGGAGAGTTGCTAAGAAATTATTGGCGGGCTTTTCACTAACAGCCGGGAAAAAACTGTAGCTAACTAATTCACTTACTATTCTACATAATTCACGTACTCACGCAATTCTCGTCATCATAGTTTCTTAAGGAGCCCTGCATTAAGCATTTTAGACTTCTTTCAATCCGCCTGTAACCGATTTATTCCATAGTGTCCGGGAGACACGCAGTAATAGTATACGGACACAAGGCACGCCCCCAGACCTTAGCAACGCCTTTACCGGGCGTTTTTTCGAAATCAGCAATAATAAGTTTAGCAAAAATACTGAAGTGTTGTAGTGCGTAGGGCGAAGACGGCTTGTGCTACAGCTTCCAAATTAGGAGGAAGGCATCCCAAGGCCCCGGGCAGCCTACTGGTAGAATAAATTAGAAAACTTTAGATGCCGCGTTTAGCCGGGTTTTCACAAATCCGGTCTCATTTGTGTGTGGGGGAAAGGGATATCATTAATAAAATATTTTTTTGGTGTTGTTACAACTTCTAATTTTGCATTTTGGCATTCTCTGCATACAGTGCACAATATGCATGTTTTGAGAAATCAGCATACGTGCGTGCTCACATTTCCCTTATATTTTTGTCTCTTTGTAGCTCCTTCGGCTCCCAGAAATGTAATCTCCTATTGTGATGTATTAACGTGGAGCACTCCTTCTGGCTTACAGGGTGAATTGACTGGCTATGAAGTCAACATAGTAAACAATAGAGAAACCAAGTTAATTGGACCACAATCATCCTCTTATCCTACTACAGATGAAGAGAGGAGGATGGGTGCAAGGATAAGGGTATGTGTTAGGCATTCTTTATCCATTAACTTTGTAAACATTTTGGCTCCTGTGAACTAGGCAGAAGTGTTCTCTACCCTGAGAATGGATAGAGTTCAATGACATAAACATTTTAATTGCTGTCACCAAAAATACTTATTGCACCATAACTCTGCGATAGTTGATGCTTTAAATTCTAAATAAGTGATTTATAGCTAACTTTAGGCAATTCAGTGCATTTTAGCTACTTTCTTCTTACTAGGAACCAAGTTATGTTGGAGGGAGAAATATTGTAGTTCTACCACATCGTTGTAATTCAGTTTTTATGTCCAAAAAGCATCTAATTATTGTCATTGAGAGTATAAATCTAATTGTTTAGTGTGACGGTTTCTGCCCCAACCTTAGCTACTAGAGCCACCGTCACACTTATCCGAGCCTAGCTAGCCCTGGTCAACAAATGTAGAGTTAAATTTTAATTGACGATAAGATATGGAACAATCGAAATGAAGCTATTCTAACCTCTGCTAGACTGAGCTTATTGACAAAAATCAAGGTAAGATATAGTCAAGATTCGTCGTAAACAACTTATTAACAACTGATGTGTAAATGAACAATTCAACGGTTCATTAAACACTGTTGTGTATCCTCACAAACGTCCTGGATTCGAGGATTTCCGGTCAGGACTGCTGTCTCCGGCTCACCTGGGGAGCGGTCCCTGACATTAGGTTAATATAAGCAAAGGTATTCCCAGCCAAACTTGTACAACTACTGCAACAAACTGTATAGAATATGATTCACTTCCCCTCTGGCTTGAGGCTCTTGGTTGATTGTTTTTCTTATTGTATCTAATGTAAGTTGTTTAAAATTGAGTGTGGTGTCTTACAGCTTTCCCATGCTTCACTGCCAATTTAGAGTCAATGCTTTAAATATCTCATATTGAACAGTCTCTTCTTCTAGGCTTTAAATATCTCATATTGAACAGTCTCTTCTTCTAGCTGATTCCATAAACGAGCCTGCTTAAACTTTCTGCCAACTTGTTCTCACATCTCTATTTCTAGAAAATGTTCTAATAATTGAGCGTTTTATATTAGTATGTTGTTGTTGTTTTTAGGTTAGAGCTATAAATAGGGCTGGACCTGGATTGTGGTCAGACTCAGTTGTACTAGTGTGTAAAGGTAGGAATTTCATTCATTGAAATATTATGTAAAAAAAAAAGAAACCGTTTTCTCTAGTTAAATTCTCTTCAGCAAAGATGGATGTTGAATATCAAGTGAATAAATTTAGTTGTCTTTAGTTGTTGTTGTTGTTGTTGTTTTTTCATTTTGTGTTTAGTGAGTATAATTCCATTATTTAGTATGCCTGACACTGTTTTCCCCTTACACTGACAATGTTAACAGTAGTCCCTGGCGATTAGCTACTGCCAATTTTGATGATTACCATTTGAATGCATTCTTTATCACTTTGCTTATTTCAGGTACCTGTACGCTACCATTCAATGTAACTTCCTCAAGTTCATCATTGGTTCTAATGTGGCAGAGACCAGCCAGAGTGTCTAATGATACATACACTATTCAAGTCAGTCGTATGGGAATGAATAACATGTCTTTTATTCATATGAATACTGGCAATTCTTTGACTTACACTATATCATCACTGAGACCATTTACTTCATATGCAATCACTTTAATGAATGGAGACAACCAGTGTACCACTACTGCTGCAACTTCAGAAGGGGGTAAAATGAAATTTAATGCCATTTTTACATATTAAATATTTCCAAAGCTATGAGCAGATCTCATGTAATTTCTCAAATTGATATTGTTGATGTTTTTTCAAAGTATAAATGATTTTTTTTTCCCTCTAGCTAATTCCACATGCCATAATACTAGCCCAACAGCTCTAACATTATCTAATGTAAAAAAAAATAGAAACCCTGATCTCTAGTTAAATTCTCTTCAGCAAAGATGGATGTTGAATATCAAGTGAATGAATTTAGCTATATATTTAGTTGTTGTTGTTGTTGTTTTTCATTTTGTGTTTAGTGAGTATAATTCCATTATTGAGCATGTCTGACACTGTTTTCCCCTTACACTGACAATGTTAACAGTAGTCCCTGGCAATTAGCTACTGCCAATTTTTGATGACTACCTTTGAATGCAGTCTTTATCACTTTGCTTATTTCAGGTACCTGTACGCTACCATTCAGTATAACTTCCTCAAGTTCATCATTGGTTCTAATGTGGCAGAGACCAGCCAGGGTGTCTAGTGATACATACACTATTCAAGTCAGTCGTATGGGAATGAATAACATGTCATTTACTCATATGAATGCTGGCAATTCTTTGACTTACACCATATCATCACTGAGACCATTTACTTCATATGCAATCACTTTAATGAATGGAGACAACCAGTGTACCACTACTGCTGCAACTTCAGAAGGGGGTAAAATGAAATTTAATGCCATTTTTACATATTAAATATTTCCAAAGCTATGAGCAGATCTCATGTAATTTCTCAAATTGATATTGTTGTTGTTTTTTCAAAGTATAAATGATCTTTTTTTTCCCTCTAGCTAATTCCACATGCCATAATACTAGCCCAACAGCTCTAACATTGTCTAAAGTAATTATTATAATTTAAGCATAGGTCAAATGTTCAATATTAAGATTTTTAAACAGTTAAGTTTAGACTTCTTATATCCAATTTTATATAGACCCTTCAGTACCCAGGAATTTCAGGACATACTGTGATGTGTTAACTTGGAGCACTCCTTCTGATGTCCAAGGTGAATTGACAGGCTATGAAGTCAACATTGAAATTGGAAATAAACAGGAAACCAAGGTTATAGGACCAGAATCCTCCTCCTATCCTATTACAGATGATCAGAAGAAGATGGGTGCAAAGATACGAGTAAGTTGGCACATGAATATACAGTGAATATAATTCCATACATGTATATGTATGGAATTGAATATTAACACAGTTTACCTAGCACTTACACATTAACTTCCAAATGGTGATGAGTTAAATTTCACAATATGAATTGTGAGTGCCCACCTGATTTCTCATTGCTGACTAGAGTTGCATGAGTTCTATTACATGCAATACAGATACAGAAACGGTATTATTTTGTGAGCATGTCAAGCATATAATGATTTTCTAAGCTTTTATGGTATTTGACCTCAAGTTGTATTGACAATATTTATACGTGCTAATAGCTTTGGACTTTTAACGTCTATTATTTGTACCAACTTTAAATGAGAGAATTTTATGTATGGTGGTATAGGTCAGAGCAAGTAACACTAAAAATACTGGAGCATGGACCAGCTTCTACAACATAAATAGTAAGATGAAAGAATATTTTTCATATTATGTACAGAAAAGATTGAGTTATAAAGTATCACTTATCATTGACAATAATGTATAGATTAGTGTAATTCAGATAATTGTAACCTTGATTTGGTAGCTACTTCGTAATCTGAAAAGAGGCATGAAGATATATTCATTGATCAATTTTCTTATTAGTCTTACTTCTCATTAGTTGATGTTCAAGCTAGCTATTTGCAATTTTCCAACTTAAATAATTCTACCCACTATATAGTCCTTTTTTCATTTTTTTTATTGGTTTCTTATCTGTAATTCTTTCATTGTAATATATATGATTTTTTATTAGGTTGAATTGGTGTCACTTAATTCTTTTCTTATCTGCAAGAACAGGACAAAAAAATTTTTCAAGGAAGCCTTGAACCAGTGTCCCTCAGCTCCAGAGTCAATGACACTTACCACTGAACCTTGTGTCAATAACATTGTTCTTGGAAGTCTGTGTTATCTTTTCTGTTGTCCCTCCTTCCCCCATTTTATTGGCTCTTGGAGTCTTCTGAGATTTAGCATGTTAAAATTTAAATGTAGACGCAAAAACCAATCCCCAATCCCATGTTCCCAATATAGCTAGCCCTTGCCCTGCCCATTCCCTCATTTTATAAAAACTCTCTGGAATCTGTTGATGCATCTTCTCCCATATACTCCTAGTTTCATGAGTTTTGTAACATATATAATATATTATAGATACAGTAGAGGCCAAAAAAAGTTCCCATAGCGGCCAGACTTTTTAGTGACTAACATAAAAATAGCCTCTAGGGTAAGGAGACTTTTTAACGACTTTTTATCAACTTTTTATCAACCAATGCCGACTACACAAGTCACCAGCTGCTGAACCGACTTTTAAACCTGTTTTTAAAGTCTGTTTATTCTTTTTTTAAGGGTGGCCGCACACCGCCCACGCAATTTTTACCGGTTGGTTGCTAAGCACGATTCTGCTACTTTCTTTATTTGCAGGGCTACTCTACTATACTAGAAGGATAAAGTACCTGCCGAAGATACTGCGCACCGACTTTGGAGTGAATCTGAAGGAAATATCATGGCCCCGATGTAAAACTTTGAAACAACTTTTTGGAGCGGTGCGGCAAGTTGGAGCTCCAGAATTTTGTACGCCGCTAGCCAAGACGATACTCTAGGGCAAGACAACGAGTTTTTTTCCATTTCAATATTACTTTATGATTTATTTACATTTTTCCTTTTATAAGATTTTGAAAAATTCTAATTGTGGAGCCCTTCTTTTTTTTGTGTTCTACACATGGGCAAAAAATATAGTCGTTCTCATTATTTGATTCCAAGAAAAACTGATTCAAAATTGGATACTTCTATTCCACTCGCAATTCTTAAGAAATAGCCCCACCCCCATATCTCGTACTACGAGTACGCGAGCAATTTTTTTTTCAATTAGTTTGTATTGGTTCTAAAAAGAGCCCGCCTATATCAAGTGTAAACAAACATCAATACAACAATAACAAGAGAGTCAGAAGAGAGAGCAGTTTATTGGAGATAGCCATAGGTGAAGGTATTAGATCTGCGCAGCTTGGGAAGTCTTCGCTCTGCAGAAATCAGCCTGGTATATCCATCAGCTTGAGTTCAGGTGCGCAGAGTCCGGAGAATGGCTACAGGAGGAGAGGCAGCCTGGTGCACCTTGCTGTGTGAGCTCAGACGAAGTATGGAGAGTTGCTGTAAACGGATATGAGACAACAAGAAGCTAAACTAAAACACCACACGTGCGATAGTTTCTGTGATAGTTTCTGCTCGCATATTATCAATTGGTGGGGAATAAATTAATGTCCGGATCTACAGGCAGTGCACAGGATCTACAGGCAGTGCACGTTGCTATGTGCAGCCACCCTTAAATGGTTAGCAGCCTAGTTTTAATCTGATTTTGCAGCTGCTACACACCAAGCAGTTGCTGTCCTGTACTTGTTTAACCACAATAACTGAAGTGATCTAGATGGGTTCTGCCCCTAACCTTAAAAAAGTCAGACTCAGAAAGGTCGCTAGAGAAAAAAGTCACAGTAAAAGGTAGGTACAAAAAAAATTGCCAAAAAAGTCCTCTAAAAGTTGCACAAAAAAATCATGTTAAAAGTCTTCCCTGCAGACTTTAGAAAGTCCTTAAACCGACTCAATGGGAACTTTTTTTTGACCCCTACTGTAGATAGATAGAAAGATAGATAGATAGTCAGATAGATAGCTCTAAATATTGGATGTTAAAACTGCTTGTGGGGGATTTGCAATACATGTAGTTTAATTTATGTTCTATTCTTTTAGAATGTACTGGAGTAAATTCAAATTCAAATGAACAAAGTTCAAGTAAGTTCTTTTTTTACATAATCGCTAAGTATAAACATTTCATTGAATTGTTAATATTGAGGTTTAGTGACTTTCTATAAGCATACAAAATGGGATTAAATTTGGTTTGAGTGGCATTGGTCAGTTATATTCATGGACTAACAGACTAGAAGTGTCTGGTTATCTATTTTGAGTTAACTTTCGGAAAGTGACCAGTGTGTCATTCTATCTTTGTTGATACCATAGCTTAAACAGCTTCTTATAATGAAGAAAGAGAACATGGTTAAGATTAAGGGATTCAATTTTTTTAAATGCTTAATTGTTTTTTAAAATCTATTCAGGTGTTCTGGGAAGCGTCAGCGCTGTTGATGTACTAATCATCATCATAGTAACAGCTGCTGTGTGCACAGCCATTTTTATCTTGATAGTTGTCTTGGTCTACTTCTGTTACAAATGTCGCTCCAAGGGTAGCAGCTCCAGCAAGTCAAAGGATAACGTCTACAATACAAGTACTGACGTCAAACTAAATAATTTGTACTAAGCAGATTTCTCATTTAATGTAGTAACTGTATGCTGTATAATGAATTTTTTGTACAATATTTTTATCATTCTGTTTCCATTATTTTTTTAAAAACAATTTTCACATTATCCAAGTGTGTCTGTCAAGTTGGATGTATAAAAAAATAATTCACTAACTCCATGGATCAGTGTTGTTTCCTAAGCAATTTGCCCTAAAACTTTATCTTTTTGGGGAGAGGAGAGTTGGATATGCAACTCATAGCAGTCATTTACTCTTTCTTTACCACCACTGCCAGACTCCCAATACTTCACAACGCAACTAGGAACCTTCCTTCTCAGTGCAGTTCTTTACTCCCATTTATTCTTCCTTTACTACTGCAGGCATACTCGTTTAGATATTTTAGATCATGCCTAATACATTCTAAGGTATTAACTATTTTGCTTCCAGAAACAACAGTATAATTCTGTATGCTATCGGCAAGGGCATATCTAGAAAATATTTAATGGGGAGGCAAATGTTTAATAATTAATGTCAGTTGTGCATAGCATGGGCAAACTTTTATAAACGTATTTATTCCACAGTAGGTATCTTCACAATGTTATCTTTTAGGCATGTGACCTGAGATAACTCAAGTTATCATATAATAGTGTTATCTCATGGCTATATTGGGCTAGCTCATTATACCCTTGCAGTTATAGCAACCAGCCTGGCTTACCAGTTTCAGGGTTTTTACAGCTAGTTTACTCTTGGAGCCTACACCCAACCAGGTTAGAGCAGCTGCTAAAATATTTGGGGGTGTGGGGGGCTAGAGAATTTACTGCCAACTTTACACCAACATATTTCACTCTCAGGTTATATTTTCACTCACCTCTGGCTCATGAAAATAAATTAGCCTGCTCTTGGAATATTTCGCCATATCACAATCTGACTCGTGTAATAAGTACTATAATATGCATATAATGTACATTTATATAATATACATAATATATATTTACATATATAACTCATGGCAGCAGCAAAATTGGTTTTATTTAAACCCAAAAAGGTAGCTATAATTAATAATTTTTGATTCTCCATAGAGCCTGAAATTGTTACCAAGCTTTTCACCACTGTATCTCAATAAAAGGTATAAATTAACTTATTAGGAGAGTTTTGGCTGCTTAGCTATTGATTATGGGATTTACTTCAACATGCCCCCCCCCCCCCCTTTTTTTTTTTTTTTTTCTATCCATGGCTAGCTACTACCAGTGTTGTTTTAGTTAACTAAAACTAAAACCAAACCCCTTAGTTTTGGGGTATTTTACTTTTGGTAAGAATAACTAAAACTAAACTGTAGAGAACATGAAAAAAACTAAAACTAAATATTTTAGAAGACAGTAAATTCGTAATAACTAAAACTACCAGTGGCTAGAGTGGATGACAAAAACTAAAACCAAGCAATTTTTTTTTGTTGTAAACAATTCACCTTGAATTAAAAGGACTCAAATAGCCGGTCACGCATGCGTCTCGAACTGATGAGACGCATGCATGACCGGCTATTTGAGTCCTTTGTCACTCATGCACACATATGAAATGAAAGGCGATCCACCTGAAGTCCGGGGCACAAACTAACACACGAAATTACACACACTCAACTATGCACACGCTGCTCATAAGATATACACACACAATGACAATGTTCTCCTTAATCTTCTCTTTCTCTTTATTCTTCTCTCTTCTTCTTCACTCTTGTGGCCACACCCACAAATCATCAGGGAGAATTTGGGGGAAAAACTAAAACTAAGCATTCAAGATTTTTTTTTTAGTATGAATAACTAAAACTAGGAAAGTCTGGAATCGCTAAACCAAAACAACACTGGCTACTACACTACTGCAGGTAGTGTAGTACTTACTACTGACATTACTTCTAGTTTTGATGAGAATAAGGCAGAATCTAACACAAGGTGATCTTGCATGTCGCTTTTGTATCGATCAATCATCTGTGTCACGAATCCTGGCTCACTGACTGCTGACCCAGGACTCTCCAGCTACCACACACACTCAGCTAGCTTGCCACACCCCCTGTAGGTGTGGCTAGCTAAATCAATGGATACCAATGTTAGCAAACGTGCTTGGTGGATTAATAGTATGGCCTCAGACTAACATTGGACCGGCAACTCCTCCTTATAACTTCCTTCCTAATTCAGTTGCAATTATTGATGGCACTGAAATATTTATTCAACGTCCATGTAATTTGACCACCCAAAAATCATCTTATAGTGATTACAAAAGCCATACTACTGTAAAATATTTAGTTGCTATAGATACTTCTACAGGAGTTTTTATATTATGTTTCAAATGGATTCTCTGGAAATGCAAGTGATCGCTACACCATTGAACAAAGTGGTATTTTGGAGGTGTTAAAATCAGGTCAGCGAATTTTGGCACAAAGGATACACTGCCAGAGATTTATTTGCTATGAAACGGTGTTTTCTAACCATTCCATCTTTTCTCAGTGGGAACAAATTTAGTGAACAAGAAGCATTGCAGTCACACACCATAGCAAGTGTTAGAATCAGAGTTGAAAATGCTATCAGGCGGCTAAAAGAATTTAAGATATTCACAGATTGTTTATCTAATCGAATAAACAAACGAATTGTTGATGATATGATTGTTACAGCATGTGCATTATGTAATTTAAAAGAAAGACTAATCAATGTTTAAATTAATGTTTATGATTCAAGTACTCTAGTAATTATTTCTGGACCTAATGTAGTGTAATAATATTGTTTCAGTTTGTCTTTCATTTCATCCCATAAACGTGCATCCAAATAAATTCTTTCAACATGAATGTCGGATAAAGTCCAGACAATGAAGTCGCAATAGCTAGCTTTGGTGATTCCTAGCTGTCCAATCACTTGATAATAATAGTCATGGTTCCTTTTCAACATAGGTTCATGATTCTCAATAGATAGGCAAAAATTTTACGTGATCGTCGTTTACCAGTGAGTGGGACCAAGGCTGAAAGTCATAATGCATATCGTCTATTGTGTTATCCTTGAGAGTGTCTCATTCGCTTCGCTCGCCAATAAGTTTAGCAAAGGTACTGAAGTGTCGTAGTGCGCACGACAAAGACGGCTTGTGCTACAGCTTCCAAATTAGGAGAAGGCATCCCAAGGCCCTGTGCAACCTACTGATAGAATAAATAGTAAACTTGAGATACCCCGTCTAGGCCGAATTTCCCCAAACCGGTCACATCTGATTTTGCGTGATTCACCCCTAATACTGCCTCGCTCGCTATGCTCGCTCGCCAATAACACATACCCGATTTAATTGTCCATCCCTAATAGTATCTCACTCGCTTCTATCTCGCTCGACCACAAACAAATATCCCCGATTTTCAATTGTGACCCCCCTGGTGGTGTCTCGCTCGCTTCGCTCGCCAAATAGTCAAAAATAACCACTGGTTTAGCTACTACACAAAAGCTGCCAAGCAACATTATAAAATATGTCGGTCAGTACGCCAGTTTGTCTGTCTGTCTGTCTGTCCATCTGTCTATCTGTCTATCCATCTGTCCGTCTGTCTGTCTGTCTATCCATCTGCCTGCCTGTCCACTTGTCTGTCCCTCGTTATGCATTATTGTTGCTCTAGTTTAATTTATTTTAAAGATGTTTACCCTTTATAGAATGAGTGTGAATACAAAAGGAAAACCCTCTCTGGTTCTAGTCTTTCTTTTTCCATAGTTGCAAAATTAAAACTGATAAATTAGGTACTTAGGAGAAGGTCTGAATATTTGTTAGAAGAGAACAGAATTGACCGTACTATGTTTGGTTTTAATCGTTCTGTTGATATGTGTGCATTACGTTCTTTACTTGTGTTCAATAGAGTCACTTATTCTTTGCTATGGACTACTTGAGTGGTGGTGACCTCTTCTACCATTGTCATAAGGGTGCGGGGGTAGGACTAGAGAGAGCAAGGTAATGTTAGATAATGTAAACTGTCACATAATATATCAAACTATATCACTGTTTGAACAGATTTTATGCAGCAGAAATATCAGCAGCATTGCAGTTTCTCCACAAACATGGAATCATTAATGTTACAGGTAACCTGAACTTTATCCATATCAAAGCATATTGCTAAAGGCATGAATGTTGTCAAATTCTTCACATTAAAAATGTTTTACAGGAGGATTTTAATTCTTAACCATTTAAAATATATTCCTTTTAGGGATTTGAAAACTGAGAATGTGTTGCTGGATGCCGAGGGTCATTGTGTGTTGGTTGACTTTAGCCTGTGCTGTAAGAAAATCACCTCCAATGACTATGCGGGCACCGTGGAGTGCATGGCACCTGAGGTATGGTTGCTATAGCAAAATATTACCTATGAAATAGGCTTAAGAAACTAAATAAATAAAATATTTTTCCTATATATTCTTATTGGTGAGCAAGCGAAGCGAGTGAGACGCTATCAGGAGTAACTCAATTGAGAATTGGAGATATTCGTTTGTTTATATATATAATATGTGGACGTAAGTATGTCATTTTGTATTTTCACCCTCATGTTTTTGTGTTTGCTTTGTGATCTACCCCTCTCCATTCCTCCACTAAACAGAATCTTTCAGTTTAGTGATCCTGTAATGTTTACCCCTTTGTATTAGGTTGTTTCAAAAGACCACAAGATGCACTTAGGTCTTAAAACTTACTGTTAGAGTCAATACTGTGCAGTAATTCTTTAGAACTTCTTGTTTTTTCAAGTCCCAAAATGTTATGGCAAAAAGTTACTATGGTTTTGAGACCTTTTACCAGATGTAATTTCAAAAACTCGGCCGTTTATAGCATCTGTGAGTGCTTATTGTCAAAATGCTTGTTCTTTATACTTTTTTTCCCCGTTTTTTATTTTATTTTTTATTTCAGACAGTTGTGACAAGTGATGCTATGGCATTGAAGTCCCTTTACCATACATACTTAAGTAGCTGGAGTGCTAGAAGTTAAAATTAATCATATTACTGTATTTTATGTAACCTAATTAGGGAGTTTCATTCGCCATTTGTGCTCCAGCACACCACTAGTTTAACATACAACTCCAAACATGCCATGTGAATTCATTTCAATGATACAGCATTAGCAGCATCAAAAATAGAATATAAATAGTACATCATAATATAAATATCTGGAGCTCATTATACTACTAAATTACAATTGCATGCAATTATATATAAAAATATATATTTATGGTTTCGTTGTTTCGTTAGGTCATCAAAAGGGAGAACTACTCATTTGCAGCTGATTGGTGGTCATTTGGCATCTTGTGCTATGAAATGATATTTGGAAAGGTATGTATGTCATCATTCATTGCTCTCTGTTTTGTTGTATTCAGCTGGTATTGTATTTGTTGATGTAAGACTAAGAGTGAAATATCTTGCTATATCATCTCTGATGAGTGTACTGGTTCATTCTATGCTAGATATCTTCACTGCAGAAATTACTAACTCAGCTGGTTAAGTTGGGTATAACATTCTGAATGTTATTAGTTTTAGGGGCTCCCCACATTTCCAGCTGATATATTGTAGCAGCTTGTCTTTGTGGAGAAAGGTAGCTGAAAAGCAAAACACACTGTAAGCATAAGCTATAGGTTGTTACTGTGTGTCTGAGGGTACTGGGCCTGCACAATAATACCATGAAGTATCTGGGTCCAGAACCAAAATTGTAGTATATTGTGAAGTCATCTAGCTTAGAATAAATACGTACATATAATGAAGATATTATAAAGACACTGCAGTATTCAGAAAAAGAGTATTACATTTTGATAGACAAAGAATTTGAAGGGTATAACCGGACATTAGAAATGAAGAGGAAAATTTGAAGGCAAGAAAAGGGAGATATTTTGGAATAGTATCTAATGTACAATAAACTATTTATTACATTGGTTGTATTTCACTGGCCTTCATCTTGTAAAAATACTTATATGTGTTTGTGAAATTGTCTCCCCATAATTGTACACTGACTTGTGCAATAAATATTTTATATAATTATATAATTATATTTTATATATAATGTCGTACCTTTAACAATTATGGTTATGTAAAATAGTTACCCTTCAATGGAAAAAGTAAGCAGGAACTGGTCCAGTCTATACTGACATCCAAAGTGAACATCCCATGCAATACTAGCTTGCAGGTCACCATGCTCCTGAGTGCTGTAAGTTTCTTTTTGTTACATCTTTGATATAATTGTCAAAATGATTGAAACTAATTTATGCAGCTTTTAAACAGAAATCCCAAAGAGAGGCTCGGGTGTGTGGAAGATACACAACCGCTCAGAAAGCATCCATTTTTCTCGGGAATAGACTGGGAGAAGATTGACAAGAAACAATTACAACCTCCTTTCAAACCACAAGTGGTATGTTTATGTTTAGAATGCTTCCTTGTACCTGTGAGTGGATACGGGAGAAATATAAGAACTATTATGTTTACTTTAGAGTGACATTATGTAGCATAAAACAAAACTGTATACTACAGTTTTGTGTCATCTCTATATGCATAAATGATTTTGAAAAATCAATTAAGATTAAAAGCCAAACTAGCTGTAGTGGACCAAACTCTGGTGAAAGCTATTAATCAAGAAGTATTTAAAGGATTTACATCCTCCACTTCTGCTTTTACCAAACGCTTCTCTACCCTGGTCTAGGTAAGCTGGTGAAACTAGTTTGATGAGTGTGAGTATTATGTGTACATACCGGTAGCCAGGGGATGATTGGGGAGTTCAGTCAAACTCCCCTCCTTTTGAGTGACCGGAAGTAATAAATTAGCCACATTATATAACTTTGAATATTATCATCTGTTCGATTGTGCCGAACCTGTGATGGAATTCTCTGCTATTTCCTTAGATGTGCTTCATACTCTGTGTATGAATGGTCTAGTGTGAGTCCAAGTGACCTAATTAAAATTCAGCTCCTTGGCTACAAAACTTCACTCTCATAATGGTATGACTTGTTGGGGTCAAAAATTAATATATTTTATTACTCTCCAGTGATTTACCATACTGGCTATAATCAATTAGCTTGCAACTCTACCACCATTTTTGCACTTATAACATTATAATATGTATATCTCGTAGGAATGGGGATATTCACTCCTCTGCTAACTTGCATTTTTCTTAATTGCTCCTCAATGGAAGAAATTGCAATTTGTTATTTCCTTCTCTGTTGCTTACACTAGGGACGTCAAATTACTGAAAGTAAGTCATTTAACACTGTCACTACAACTTAATTATTTACAGTTTATTCCAGATGAGGTGTGAAGAATTAAAAACCAACATTCTGTATAAAGACATGATCACCATGGAAGCATAATTAATTATGAAATAAATTGTGGATATTGTTTGGTAAGATTGTTGTTTTTTTTGTTTTTTTTTGTTTTTTGTTTTTTTAGTAGCTAATAATATAGTCTTTATAATTATACATAATAGTTTTGAACCAGTGATGGTGTGAGCTGAGATTTTCTAAGGGTTACTCACTTACAATAAACAGACAAGGAGAAGTTGGTGCCTATGCTACAAAAGGTACAGTTAATATACCATTTAAATCAATAGAATGATTATGATGATAGCTAACCGAGTTTTACAGCTTTCAAATATTAGTGATAGTGGTAAGTGGTGACAAAATATTATGTATATAATATTATGTATTACATGAGCCAAGTATGACATGATTGAGATATTTTATGAGCAGGCTAATTTATTTTCAGGAGCCTAAAGTTAAATATCTTGCTATATCACATCTGCCAGAGTATTATTAGTTGTCTAATCTATGTTAGATACCTTCACTGTGGTAGTTTATACTAGGGGTGATAACTTAGCTGGTTAAAGTTGGTCAAGACTTCCTGATTGCTAATTTACAGGTGCCCTCTCACACTCCCTTGACTTAATTGGATAGTATTACAATGGAAAGTAGCTGTTATAACCCTGAGAACCAGACCAGTTGCTATAACTTATAGGTATTTGGGAGTAATGAGCTTATACTGTGTGATACCAGTATCAAAAGTGTGTATGTGTGTGCTTTGTCCAGATCCCAGTTGATAGGGTGCATTCAGTTACAATGCTGCAGTTCTTCCCAGATGAACTAGAAGCTGATTGTCCTGTGTGACCAACCCTCTAAAGCTTATGGGAAAGGACTTCAGTCCAGTGGTGCAATGGTGGGTCACAAACCTAAAAATACTATTGTGTAGTAGCATAAAATAAATATTATATATAATTATATTAAAAACAATAATTTGGGATAATAATCCAGCGGCGTCAGAACGGGTGCGGCCAAGCTGCCATGGCCGCACCAGTATTAACAAAAAGGGGTGTTGTGTCTATTATTTCCTACGCTTTGCCCGATCTCTTGGTAGTTGTCAAAGAAGTGCATGACAAGTTTAAAAAATTATGCCTTGAACTACTATAGTATGAAGTATTCATAGTTTTTTTCCCCAGATTAGTTTTATTAGTGATGTGCTTCAGCACGAATGGCAAGTGAGCTGGAACAATTACTTTTTTAAGTAGAACAATACCATTGCATAGGGTGTACAGCTATGACAAACAGCGTATTAACCAACACTACTATATCTACCAATTCAAATAGAAATGAACTCCAGTAGCTTAACTGTGTCTCACAACATTCAGATCATATCAGAGACATCCTAATTCAAGTGGGTAAACCACAAAATTCCTGAAGTCAGTTTGTCAGTCTGTTACGCTCTGGTTTTGGAGATTTCTGACATTAACCTTTAAACCATTGATTTGGGTATGAACTTACTCAGAATGACTATTTAAATCTTGACCTTTCATTGTGCTACTTTTTTGAATTTTGTGGGATTTTTGAGAAAACACGAAGCTTAACTTTGCATAGGTACTAGCTTTGTTGATAATACCTCCTAACATCATGTCTTAATCGTGTGAGCAAAGAATTTCTTGCTGCCTGCGATAGTTTTGCTTTATACTAGGAAATTAACAGAATTCTGGAAGTGGAGTTTAGTGTTGCAAGTATAGACTGGTGAGTGTCTCTGTCCTGTTCAGCTTCTACTCATAGGAAGAAAGCATTTACATGTAATGTGTTTACATTGCTTGAGCTATATTGATAGAATAGCCAATAAATTATTCCTTTGATTTGAGATGATTTTGTAATGGCTAGCTAGTGTACAGTAGCGCTGAGGGTTTGCACGTTTAGTGCTTCATTAACATAGGAGTTGTAAATAATCTCAAATGAAAACATTTGGTACACAACTTTATTATTTTGATATAATTGTCATTGATGTTGTCTTACATAATCTTGTTTATTTTGTTCCCTAGCCATGCTGCACAAGTGTTATGGTAACAGAGATGATGATGTCAACGAATGAGTCTGAGCTGTGTCCAGAAAGGAATGTGTCAAATGGAGAGCAATGGCACGTGACTATTGACTCTTACTGCCTACCTATGTATGCCTGACGCTGGACTAATACAAATATGAATCAAGGATTTCAAATCAGTAATGTTTATATTTTCAATCCTTTCCTTGTTAAATATCATTGAGCATTTTTTATAGTTATTATCTCATTGGAGTGATGGTAGTTAGATTCACAACAATCACAAGGAATGGATTTTAAAACATGATAGATGTCAGGAATTTATGTCCATTATTTCAAATGTACTGGAAGTACCTTTATGTACTGCATATCGTATGTAAGTAATCATTCTTTTTTTCAAATTATGCAATGAAATGCTTTTTAATAATTTTTTGGCTATTATGTAAAAAATGATTGTCTTTGGACTATAACCAACATCCTGAGGAGGAACAAAAGCCACAAGACAAACTGGAGCATGCTCCAATTAACAACAATGGCAGAAATAATTTTCTAGAAGGTACTCAAAAGTGACAGTGATTTACAGCTGTAAAGTACTCAAGTCCATAGGGATTTTTACATGTGACAGTTTCAGTACAGTCAGTCCACGATGCTTGCTCAGCTGTTGGGGCTGGTTTGAAGCATCAGAAAATGAACATTACCTTCAATCAACATATCTTACAACCAAGATTTAAATACTTGGTTGAATTTCTATTTTTTTGGTTGCTAATATGGAGAAATTTGTAATCAACGGAACTACTCTCTCTCTCTTTCTGGTGGTATGCTTGCAGGTAGTCAGTAGTGTTGGGAATCATGCTGTAGAGGACTGTTTTCAAATACACAAGACTGTCACAAAGGAGCAGACTGTTCGTAGTCTTCGTATCCTCCCACCAGAATATTCGTGACCACTTCCAGTAGTATTCAAATCTGCTGTCGCGTCTTCGGTCAGTTCAGTTGACAAGCTGTCTTCAAAGAAAGCCTGTTTACTCTCCAAAGATGACATTATGAAGGAGTTCCTGACAATTTTTGATGGACAGGTCCAAACATTGCTTGGTGAGGTATTCGAAACAAAAGATGCCAAAACATTTTGCATCAATAAACCTCGTACAATCCCATATCCACTTATGGAGTCTACAAAGAAGGGACTATCTATAGAACTCCTTGAACCAAGGCATTATTTCTAAACAAACTGATCCTATTGACTTATATGCACCCATCATGGTGGCTCGCCAAGAAGAATTCAGAACACATTCGGCTGTGTGTTGACTTTTCTTCACTCAATCACTACATCAAAAGAGAACACTTCCAGCCTACTCCCCTGGTACTTGCTGTAGTCAACACAGCGAGCACCAAAGCGAAAAATGTTTTACTGTATTCGATGCATTCAAGGGTTGCCACCCTAGACAGGCAGCTTCTCACCACATTTATTACTCCATTTAGATGGTACTAATTTCTGCATGCTCACTTTTGGCATCTCTTCCATCAGTGAGCATTATGATCATCGCATGTATGACACATTTCCAGGCCTCAGTGACTTCCACCAAGTTGTAGATTGTCATGTATGATGAGGATCTGATCAGCTATATTACCTATGTGCGCCTATTTCTGCAAAGATGTGAGGATCGAGGAATCTCACTTGGCAAGGATAATTTCCACTTTTACACAACGGAAGTGGTATTTACAGGAATCTGCCTTTCAGAAGATGGCTGTCGCATCAGTGATGATATTACTGGAGCTATTGATAACTTCCCTACCCCTTGTATTGGAACATACCTCAGATCTTTCTTTGGATTGGCCAATCAGTTGGCTGGTGGCACAAGCAATGTCAGTGCTACTCTTGCTCCACTTAGACCTCTTCTCAGTACAAAGAATGATTTCCTATCACACATCACATTCCGAATCATTTCTCCAGTTGAAGATTCTTATCTCTACCACTCTCATATTGGCAGACATTTGTGTGGTGCAGGGAGACAGCAAATCATTGCCTACAGGAACTTTGAGATTATGCCCAGGGTAACACAGTGTACCAGGATCTCTTGCATCTCATTTGTGATGGATTTCCATCCTCCCGTAAAGGTGACCTCCCACAACATCTGAAGTAGTTCTGGGGATTGTGACACTATCTTACTGTTGATGGTGACTTTATTGTTTGTATTTGCCACCTCTTCATCCCCACTGTGACTCCACCATCCTTGGATGTCCTTATGTGGCTTGGGTGTGGCACACTCTAAAAGGATAGGGCTCAGTTTTCTGTTTATTGGCCCGGGATAGATGAGGTGTATATGGCAGACTGCAAGTTCTGTCCGGATTCTCTTCCATCTCCTTGACTGTTCAGCAACAAGTGTTTATAGGAATGTAACATGAATAAGAACACTTCCATGACATGAATTATTGAATATCATACTCCTCCCTCTCAAGATGGAGTGTGGGAGCTACAACTTCTTAATTAAAGGAGTCATCTTCAATCAGCCACAGTTGTCGATGGGATCCATGTCCAGTATGCTCGGATCTCTGGGGTAATAAGGTTTCTATCACTTAGCAGTGGGAGGAGAGAGGTGGCCGTCTAAAATGTGTTTCAGCTGAGGGCACTACAACAGAGAGAGCAGTCCTTTGACACATAAATTGGTGATTACGAAGTAAAACTCTACCAGACTGAGTTTGCACTAAAGATTGTCAATATGAGTCAACTTCTGTCACTACTCCATCACATCCCAAGCATTGGAGATAGGTTCTGAATAGCCACATGAGTTTCAGTTGCCAAATTATAGGGTGAGCAAGCTGGTCATAACGCAATTCAGACTTTGGGTGCACTCTTTATCAAGCGGGCACACAGGAGACATACCATTTCATTATACAAGGAGTGTTTTGATATTGAAGGATCGACCTTGCCAGATTATCGCAATCAAGTGAACGACCTATCCAGGCAGTCTTGATGAGCTTCTTCATAGACTTGACCGTAGCATCAGCTTTTACTTTGCTCTGAGGATAATGTGGACTTGATAACATGTGATGAATTCCCCAGTACTTTAGGAAAGATAATACTTGTTGGAGATGAACTGTGGTCCACCATCAGATTACACAATATCTGGAGCCGACGTGCAACAGAACAATGACATGAAAAGCAGTGGTCACAGTTCCCATATAGGGCAAATATGTGACCAGTCCATGAGGAATTTGATAATCACTAAAAAGTATCGTCCTCCATCATTGCACAGTCCTTTGCCAGTACTTGAAATGGTTGAGAGGGATATGGCTTAGTGATGACTGGTTTACAAAAATGATATGATAGTTTTGCTTCACTTCATTCAGTGCCTTATAAGTTCAAAGTGATGAGAATGGTTTGGCAATATCTAGCAATTAAGATCTTAACATTTCTCACAACAACATAAAGCATGTTAAAGCAACCTAGAGTTAATACAGATCATATACTCTGACTTCAGCTGCAGAGGAAATACAATGAGTGATCCTCTCAAATATCACATTAGGGTTTACTAGGTGAGGAAGCCTTCGTGACTATGTAACTTATGAACAATTTAGTCCTCAAGCAAATTCTTAGTCCGTGTTCACATGTCACACTTATCAATACTCTATTATGGTATCAGTGTATAATATATATTTGCACTATTGAGATGGAAATTATAAAGATTTGTTATAGGCGTGACTATGTAACTTATGAACAATTTAGTCCTCAAGCAATTCTTAGTCCGTGTTCACATGTCACTTATTAATACTCTATTATGGTATCAGTGTAAAATATAATATTTGCACTATTGAGATGGAAATTATAAAGATTTGTTATAGGCAATATTCGCGATATCTAATGATGTGATGTTAAGAACCTCATGTACAGTAGAACCTCTGATAGTGGACTCCCGAGAGCAACCTACCACTATTATTAGTAAACTTTTGCTTGCCCCTTCCTATAGATAATGTAGAGTTGCCACCTACTAAGGCAACCTCTTAATTGAGTACTGAAAGCCCTAATCCTAAATTGTTCTCAGTTAGGAGGTTTAATGTACTCACATCTCCTCTAAATTAGTTCAAGTGAAGTATTACTGTAGGAGGGAGAATCTATGGAAGCTGGGGAAGGATGCACCTGAGTCAATTGAAATTCTTTCTGAACTCAACAACAGTTGATGTCATGTCAATATTTTTCTCCCTAGTCACTTGACTATGGAGTACTTGTGGTCACTTATAGCTCCAGGTGTGTGCCTACTATTCCATTTAACTATGAGGTCCACCTGTGCGCGTGTGTGTGAGTGTGTGTGTTGGTTATAATGTGGACTTCATCCAATATTTGGGACTTTTATTGAGTTCTTTCATTGTGTCAGAACCGAGGCATCAATAATGTTGCCACCAACACAGATACAGCTGGTGTTGTGTGAGTGTGACATCTTAGGACTGGCCCAGTACTGAGTAGATATGGCATGCATGCTAGGAACTGTGTGGTATTGTGTTTGCTTATAAACACTTCAAAACCTTCATCTTTGGCTGGGAATTGCTTGTACATTGAGTTCTACAACGAGCCATTCCTGCTATGAGCCCCTCCCTCACACTGTATTTAAAAAAGAACCCAGCTATTACAATAATGCAAGTTGTGCAAAAAAAAAAGGGAAAAAAAGAAACACACACACACACACACATACTAGCCTACCAGTATAAATGCATGTTGTGTATGCTGTTGCTAATTATGCAGAATCCAGCATACACAGTTTTAGGAATTATCTATTACCTTGGTGTGCCATCGGTTATAAGCTGACGATACAGCAAGAAATGCTCTACCTGTACACAACCTAGGGATTAGGGCATGCAACATATCTACCATGATGTACCTAAGCTAACAGTGAGCTGAAGATGCTGTGCCAAGAGATTGATCACTGAGACAGTTTCCTTTAAGGTTGAATCTTAATCTTGATGTGTGATTCTTTTTTGTGTTACGTCAATTCAGAGTGAAATGGCACAAGTGGCAATGAAGCATGAAAAAACATTGCGGACTCAGAGAACACACACACATTTATAGTGGAAGTACTTAATTTAAAACAATAACACGTAGCCTATAGCCAATGAATTTTGGTGATGATATGGTAATTATACCATTAGCAATTTAATAAAAACTATCCAAACTTTTATTCATTTTTAAGATGTACTTAAAAAATGAAAGTTTTTGACTACAACAAAATTTATGTATATACATGGCAATTATAGCAACTAAAATGTCAACAACAACTACAATAAATTGTTGAGTATATTGCAGTATAGCAACTTGGTACTGCTCGACTTCTTCACTTGCTCATGATGTGGCTACCAATAAAGGGGAAACTCTCGTAAAATGTCTGCAACAATAATGTAAAGTAAATAATAACATAAACACAAACAAACAAACAAGTCAGAGAAATCAGCACTTGGTTATGTAAACAACTAAGAACCTATGGTAGAGCAAACTGGTATAACATGCTAATTATAAAAATATTAAATCAAATTTATAAAATGATACGTTTCGGCAGGAAAAATAACACATACATGTATGTACAGCATTTACTATCTCTAGCTAAAAATTTAGTAAGATTATAACAAGAAGTCGAACAGCCGGGCTACGGTTTCAATCAATATATTGTTAGCTGTAAACAGATGTACGCACTTCTGCAAGATTACATGTGCAAAAAGATCACTCTACAATAAAATCTTTACACAACCATGCACCATTCTTTGCCCTTAGCTTCCTGAACCCTTCAATATTACATTCCTCTTGATAGCACCAAAACAAGTCAACCTCCTAAATCCGATACTAACCATACCCCTCACCTGGTACAGTCGGCATGCTTGCCTGACGCCATGGACGTGCAACACATTTCCCCGATGGAATGCATGCTCAGCTGGGCAGGACCAATGTCCACTGTACGGACACCAAGATTCGCAGACATCTTTGGACCAATGGTAGATCCACAAGCACTGTCATTATGAACAACAACCTCCTACACAACAACTATAATACAAATTACAATAACATTTAACTGATCATGAAATATTGAAAGAGTACAACAAAGAGACATGGATATATCACTAGCGACTATTACAGCTTTCTGAGCTTGACATAACTATACCTAGTCAAAGAGAGGATGCTGATCATGAAGAGTGCCTAGTTAAACCTAATCCAACCATCGTTATCACAAAAGGGCAATCTGAATTAATTCATCATCGTTATCCTTTTTTTGTCACAATAGCATCTTAACTTTGCTACACTGGTGACACTTTTCTGTGTACCATTACACAATTGACAGTTTTCAATATTTACCTGGACTGGTACATCAGCCTATTTACCTGGACCTGTATATCAGCTTATTAACCTGGACTGGTACATCAGACTATTTACCTGGACCAGTACATCATCCTGCTTACCTGAACTGGTACATCAGCCTATCTGGCCACTTCTCTAAGTAATTGCAGTCTCTGGTTGCCATTAAGACCTGCAAAACAAAGCTAAAAATACATAATCAATAATAATAAGTAATTAAAAATTAATTTTTTTTTTGTATTTATATATTATTGCAAAAATTGTGCCAGTAATGATGAACAAGCCAGCCCTGCAAACAAATCATACGAAATCAAAATTGAAAAAATGCCCTAAATATGTGATGACAGGCAATTCAAGGTTTTGCCCAGTATAACTTCTGTTGTATCAAACTTAAAGCCATTCTGACTACTTTAATAACTAATGACTCTTGAACAAGCTCTCAGCTACAAAAAAAATTGGCCCATGTTACTTTTGTAGTTTTAGCCAACAGATATGGAAGTACTACTTACCTCAGCTTCCCCCGAGTACATAGTAGTGGTAAAAAAACAACCACAAAAAGCTAGTTGTGTACTTGAGCACAAATGGTGAGTGAGGATCCCAGTACATAAACCAAAGTACTGTTGAATGACTAATTTTAACCTCTATATAACTCCCTAGCTACTAAAAAAAAAGGTCGAGTTTTTAAACTACCTAATTACGGTAAACGGTTTCCATTGCCATAGTAACCACTCACTGCAACTGTTTCACTTAAAAAGAAAAAAAATGATGAGTTTAGCCAATACTCACTAATAACATGGACATATATTTTACATCATAAACACCACTATTAAAAAAATTAAGATAAACATCCATGTCATTCCTTTTAAAGCTCTTCCAACATTTGCATGTGTGCTACTACACTGAGACTACTGTCAGTGTTTGTAAACAAGCTAATCAACCTGCGTTACTAGGGCATGATCTTACATAAGTCATACAACAACTGTTTAAATAACTTCATAGTGCTGTAACAACTTGAACATCTGTAACTATTTCCTAGAGAGAAACAAAAATTCTTTAACTATATTCCACTAGGGATTACGTATAATGATAATGTAATTATTATAAATATATAATACTTCAAGTCTTAAAATGATGAGTAAAGCATCATCTTCAAGATGAACTACAGATATATCAACTTGGCCCCACCCACCCAAAGTGATCGGTTTCATCGTCCACTCACCCTTTATCTATTCGGTACGATGTTACCCCCATCAGACATGATCCTCAACACTCTAAACTTTTTTCACACATTCAGTATACTTTTATCTCATAATTGTAGCTATTGATACTTTTTGGAATTTCTCCTTATTTTTTTTTTATCAAAAATTCATTTTTTTTTAGAAAAACTTGCATAACGCATATATGAGCTTTAAGATGATATATAAACATAAAAATAAAAAAAAAGTGAGAGTAAGTTATGATGTACCAAAGTATGACCACTATGGGAAAATGTAGTTTTGAGATAATTGAGGTTAAACACGACATTTGTAATGACAGCTGACAATGCCTGCAAGAAAGCATAATATTGCATACAATGAATATTTAGACCTAAATTAAGGTTTTAGAAGTTATCTTGATATATTGGTTAGACCAAGTTCCATTAAACGTTACAGTAACATCTGATGGGGGCTCGGTCCAATCGTTGGATGGGACGTCACTGCCGACACCAACCCCGTCAGAGTCAGCCTGATCATCATGACTGCAACTAGCCTCAGAATCTGACTCAGAGGATTCCTCCTCTGAACTACTTGATTTGGCATCATCATTTTCACTTGACTCTGCATCATCATTTTGATCTGACTCTGCATTGTCAAGTTCATTTGCTTCTGCCATATCACTCCTAGACTCACCACCGCCATTCTCATTAGCCGAATGCCCAGTATATAATATCAGGCCCGTAGCCAGAAATTTCAAAGGGGGGGCTCACGGGCATGGCTGCGAATTGGACTACATGGAAGAGAATGTGCCCTTTTGATGGAAACAAATGCACAAATTAATTTCCAACGCTATTTCCTATTGTTTGTTCATTTCACTTTTAGCTTTAGCTACCCACTCATTTTGTTATTTAGCTATCTAATTTATATTAAACCAAATCAATAAAACCAAAGTATATTTTTAATTGTAAAATATTATCAAACAACAAAAAAAATAGTAATAACTTTACAGCAAACTGATTGATTGCATTCGTCTTGGGTTTTTCTCTAAATAAGATTTACATACTTTTTCATAGTTCATATGTATTAGAGCAAGAGAACTCAATCGTTCTTCTGTCTGGGTGCATCTCAAGTATGAGTTCAGCCTCTTTAAAGCTGATGCAGATCGCTCACAAGAGCATGAACTCAGCGGAATAGTGGCAAATAATTTCAGGAGTGTAAACAAATTTAGAAAACCATGCTCACTGTGGGCGTGGAACCACACCCCCACATATTCAAGAATTAAGAACACTCGATATATATGTTACCATCTGTTTCGTGTGGTTCGTGTCATGTGTTTGTCACGTGAGTGCGTCTGCTATAAAAGTAATGCACTCGCAATCATTCTTTTAGTCTCACACGTGTTCTAATTTTAATTACACTAAGCCAAGTTTTGACTTGTTGGGATTCTGGTGGCAGCGCTATTCACTGCCCACCTACGTTCAGGCGCCTCCGCAGTTTAGACTCTGAAGGTCTCCTAACAGCTGGTGGCAAGCGGTGGTTGACTTACCCGTATTCGATCAACGGAGAAACCATCTGGAGACCTGTCTTCAGAAGTGCCGGAGAAAAGGAGACGTCCCTAGTACCCAGACGGTGGAATTCATTTCCCTACCCCTCGAGAACTGACGGAACGAGTTTCCTATCATTTGCGAACGAGATTTGCAGTCTGCGGATTTGCTCTGTGGAACCCTGTGGACTTCTGTCTACGCATCATTGGACTTCGTGTCTACCTGTGCTCTTCGGAGTTGTGTTCGAGTGTGCCTGTGGCCAGGACATTTCGTTGTGTGGTGTTGTTGGTATATTTTACAGTTTGTACGCCGTTGTTCATTCATTTTGTACTTATTCATTGTGTTCATTTTTGTAGTGTGCTACTGTACTTATTCATTGTGTTCATTTTTGTAGTGTGCTACTGTACTTATTCATTGTGTTCATTTTTGTAGTGTGCTACTGTACTTATTCATTGTGTTCATTTTTGTAGTGTGCTACTGTGCTTCGGTCCAGTCAGGTTGCTATGCCGGAGACAAAGACCAGTGGGGATTCCAGGAGGAAGGTGCCAAGGAGGGTCACGGATGTGGATCCAAAGTTCAAGCCCTCCCATGCCCCCCCCTCTTGGGGGATAGGTCGCCCTATCCGACGCGAATCTCGGATGCTCGGTATGTTGAAGAGGATTTTGATAGGGACAGTGTTGTTGGGTCTGTTGAGAGGTCTGAGTTGTTTTCAGAGCCTGCTGAGGCAGGAAGAGAGTTGACTTCCGGTGCTGAGGGAGCCAGTGCAGAGGTGTTAAATGGCGGTAATGGTGTTGACAAGGTAGATGTATGTGTGCTGAAGGACTTGATTGAAGCTATGAAGATGCAATCTGTGCAACAGATGGTTGCGCAGCGTGAGTTTAAGGCTGACAGAATTAAGAGGGAGGATGAGAGACTTAGGCGTTTGGAGGAAGAAAGATTTGCGAGGGAGTCTGACAGATTGAGACAAATAGAGGAAGAGAAATATAGAAGGGATGCGGAAAGAGATGTGAAGAGGAAGAAAGAAGTGAGGAGGTCTGAATTGCTGAATGGGTTGCATGTGTACAAAGAGGTTTCTAGTATGTGCGGGTTTCTGCTCAAATTTGAGCGTATTATGGGTGTGTGTGACATTGATGAGGACGAATGGAGTCGTTATTTGTTTCCTAACTTGTCAGATAAATTGTATGCTAGATTGGCTGATTGTGGGTGTGGTGATGACTATGGTGAGGCAAGGAAAGTGTTGTTGATGGCTGTGGGGGAAACGGTGGTGTCATACGGGCACATGCTCTTTGACACCTCGGGGGAACAATTGAAGACTAAGAACGCGGGTGACATCCACGAGTTTGTGAGGAGGATGGTTTCAGGGTTGTTCCAGGGTTGTGAGTCTGTTAAGGGTGCTGGCACATAGCAACGCTCGCGCGCGTCTTAATTGAGCAATAAACCACGAAACCACCGAGTTGTAGAGGTAGAGGGCGGACCTTAAATACCCGCGCATAGATAAGAGCCTTATACGCGTATAGTTAACTCGGCTTACGGAGGGCGGGGCTAGAAAATTGCACAGCGGCAAAAAAGTGCGAGACAATTGGAATCTATTTTATACTCCAAGTACAGAAAGGCGGATGATTAGTGTTTCAATTTTGGTACAGCGGCGTAACTTAACATGGTAATAAAAGTAGTCGTTTTTGTTTTTCGATACAGTATACATTTGTGACGCAACAAGAAAAAAATCACGTAAAAATATGAGTAAACATAAAGCAAAATAGAATTGAACAAAACAAAAACGACAATATTGTAAACAATGAGCTGAAGAAGCGGTGGACGAAATTCTGGCTTCTGTGCGTCCTCCACTATCTCCAATAAGTTCCGTTTATTTTGGGACTTTGAGGCTTCATAACTTCTTTGGTTCAGTGCGTGTGTCAGTCATTCTTGGTAAGTCCACATTTTGCCAGCATGTCTCGTAGATCCACTTGGCTGCGTGAACCTGCAAGGTATAGAATCGGAGTTATTTTCCATAGCAACAGCCAATTAACCTTAATTGATTTGTGTGGGCGGAGCGCGTATCCGGTGTGCCAGCACCCTTAAGGACTGCGAGGCTGTGTTGGCAATTGCTTTCACTCGCCACGTCATACCTCTGGCGGGGAAGACCTTCCTGGAAACGAGGAAGCTGGTGACTATGGCCGACCGTCTGGATGCATGGGAGACCTGGTTATCCGGGAGACAGTCAGGAAACTTCTTCCGGCCCCGTGTGAGTGGATATGGTGGTGTTGGAATGGTAACTTTGTGAAGCGTATGCCTGATAGGAGTGTCAGTAGTTCCAATGGTGGAAGTGGTAGTACTTTTGTATTTTCGTGCTTTGGGTGCGGGGAAAAGGGGCACAGACTGTCTGAGTGCCCTAAACGTGTTGTATCTGGTAGTAATGGTGGTAAGATTGTTTGCTATACATGTGGAGTAGAGGGGCATAAATCACCCGATTGTCCTAGTAAAAAGGGTGGAGCCCCAAAGAAATCTGGTTCGTCTGATACTAAGATTTCAATGTTGAGTGCCGACAGAAATGTTAAGAAGAATGTTATTAGTGGTCATGTTAATGGGAAGTTGTGTGATATTTTAGTGGATTCTGGGGCTGATGTGGCATTAGTACCTAGAAGTGTTGTGGGCTATGACTGTGTGCAGTGTGGGGACATAAAGGTTTCTGGTGCTGTGGGAGAGCCTGATGTAAGGGCCAGTACAAAGGTAGTGTTTGAAATTGATGGAGTGAAGTTGGAGAAGTTAGCCTTAATTGATGAGAAGGAGTGCGAGAGAAGTATGTGTATTATTCCGTTTGATATGTGTGACGAAGATCAGTGCAAGTTGTTTCAGAGTGCTATTAAAAGAGTTGGAAAGGAGCGTGTGAGTGAGGTGAAGGTGTTAACGAGAGCTCAGGAGTGTGAGGAGAGAGTTTTGGATACTAATGATGTGGATGCAAGTGCTGAGGATTTGTGGAGTGTGATAGAGCCAGAGGAGTCAGTCAGTGAAAATGGAGATGAGGCAGAATCAGTTGTTGAAGCTTCGGAAGACCTGGCTGAGGCAGATCCACAGCAAGAGTGATTCAGGGAGAGCGTGGCTGAGGTTTCTGGGATGGAAATGGAAGATGATGTAGTACTGAGTGATAGTGAAGCAGTGAACTTGAGTGAAGTGTCTGAGAGTGAGTGTGACAGGGAATTATTAGATGCTGTGAGAGAGGTTGGGCCTATGGGGAAGGGTTCCGACTGTGCTGAATTTAAGTTGGCAGTAATGTCTGACCCTAGTCTGAAGACATGGAGAGGTCTAGCAGATAAGCAGGAGAGAGGTTTTCGATGGAGAAACGGTCTAGTCGTCCAAGATAAGATTGTGGACTGGGAACAAAGATGTGAAGTAGTAGCTGTGCCGAAGGAGTTTCGTACTCGTATTCTTACGGTAGCTCATGAGAATGGGGGTCATCTAGGTGTGGAGAAGGTATACAAGTGTGTTAAGAAATTGTTTATGTGGCCGGGGATGTATGGTTTTGTGGAGAAGTATTGCAAGAGTTGTAAGATATGTCAAGTGAAATCTAAGCATGGGCCTGGTAAGGTGCCGCTTGTGCAGCTGGCAGTGATCAGTGAACCATTTGAAAGCGTGGCGGTGGACATTGTTGGCCCACTGCCCAAGGGTAAGGGTGGGTGTAGGTATATACTCACCTGTGTCTGTCTGGCTACCCGATGGCCTGATGCAGTTGCTCTGAGGTCAGTCACGGCCAAGACAGTAGCAGATGGATTCTGGCAGATTTTCTCGAGGTCGGGTATACCAGTGAGAGTTCTGTCAGACCAGGGGGCACAATTCGTTGGCAAGGTGGTGACTTCTATGTGCCAGTGGATGGGCATAGAGAAGGTACGCACGTCTCCGTACCATCCGGAGAGCAACGGTGTTGTCGAGCGTATGCACGGCACACTGAAAGCTGTGTTGGGAAAGTGTGTTGAGAAAGACAGTGACTGGGTTGAATGTTTGCCTTGGGTGCTCATGGTCTTGCGTGGCATGCCACACGCAGATCACGGTTTTAGCCCGTATGATTTGATCTATGGGTTTCGTGTGCGTACACCTTTAGTTGCTCTACACCATTGTTTGGTGGAAAAGCAGAAGGAGGAGGATGTCAATGTGTGTGACTGGGTGATGCGTATGTCTCAGAAGGTGGAGTTGGTTCGTGATGAAATGGTTTTAAAGTCCAGGAAGGCTAAGGATTTGTTCTTTGGCAAAGTGAATAGTAAACGTAGGTTGAGGAAGTTTGTTGAGGGGGAGAAGGTATTGTATCGGGTCCCGGGAAAGTTGTCTAAGTTAGCAGATTCCTGGGAGGGGCCGTTTGAGGTATTGGATGTTGTGGGGCCAGTGAACTGTAAAATTTGCAAGATGGGGGCCCCGAAGCACGCAAAGGTCGTGCATATCAATAGCTTGAAACGTTTTCGGGATTATTCAGTAAAGAGGTTGGATGTGGTAGTTGAGGACGAGAGTGATGAGGGGTGTAAGCTTAGTGGAGTGTGCGATGGCTTTGTTAAGGAAGATTTGGATGTGTTGTTGCATGAGTTTGAGGGTGTTTTCTCGGATGTGCCGGGTAACACCTTTGTTGTGACAATGGGCATAGACACTGGCGATGCTGTGCCTATTCGTCAGACCCCATACTCAGTGCCCTTGGGCCTGAGAGACAAGGTGAAGGAGGAGTTGGATTGTCTGTTGGACTGTGGCATCATTGAGCGCTCTGACAGCTGTTGGGCGTCGCCACTAGTTCCAGTGAAAAAGCCAGGTGGGAAGGTTCGTTTGTGCGTAGATTATAGGCGGTTGAATGAGGTTACAGTGAAGGAGCCTTATGCGATTCCGGAGTTTGGGGATATGGTTGAGTTAGTAGGAAGAGGAAGTGTTTTGTCAAAGTTAGATCTGTCTAAGGGGTTTCACCAGGTCATGGTGAGACCGGAGGATCGAGATAAGACGGCATTTTGCTGTCCATTTGGTAAATTTCGGTATATTCGTATGCCTTTTGGATTGTCTAATGCACCTGCCGTATTCCAACGGCTTATGGATTGTGTTCTTTGTGGGTGCCAGGAGTTTTGCAGGGTCTACATAGACGATGTTCTAGTGGTGTCGAGGGATTGGGAAAGTCATTTGGGACACTTGAGGTTGTTGTTCGAGGCTTTGAAGAGTGCTGGGTTGACGTGTCGACTATCTAAGTGTGAATTTGGGAGGAGGAAATTGCTGTTCTTAGGGCACTGGATTGGGGGTGGTGTGTTGTCGGTTCCGGAGGATAGGGTGGCTGCCATCAGGGCGCATCCTAAGCCCAAGAGCAGGAGGCAGCTCCACAGCTTCCTGGGCATGGTGGGGTTTTACCGGAGGTTCATACGTGACTTTCACCGGTTCTCTTCCGTCCTCACCCCCCATACGTCGAAGTCTTTGACTGGCGACTTGATATGGTCCGACAGCATGGTAAGTGCCTTCACCAGTCTGTGTAATGTTTTGTGTAATAGTGTGTCCTTACATGTACCCACAAGTTGTGACTCTTTCGTACTTGAATGTGATGCCTGTGCCACGGGCATTGGTAGTGTGTTATCCATACAGAGGGATGGAGTTTTGTTGCCGGTCGGATTCTTTGAAGACAGCTTCGGGGTGCACAGTCTCGGTATAGTGCGCAAGAACTGGAAGGGCTGGCTCTCTATGAGTCGGTGATGCATTTCGCATACTATTTGTATGGCAGTGTTTTCCGTGTGGTTACAGATCATAAAGGATTGACGAACTTTTGTTCGGGAAGACAGTGCAACCGGATGATCTATCGATGGTCTCTCAAGCTAGCGGAGTTTCAGTTTACGGTTGAATACCGGAAAGGTGCGGAGAACGGGGTGGCCGACTGCCTGAGTAGATGCTTTGGGGCAGACGAAGATGAGAACGATTTGGAGCAGACGAGTTCCAGTGAAGTGGTCACCCATCTTTCCAAGCGGGGGGGAGATGTGGGCATGGAACCACACCCCCACATTTTCAAGAATTAAGAACACTCGATATATATGTTACCATCTGTTTCATGTGGTTCGTGTCATGTGTTTGTCACGTGAGTGCGTCTGCTATAAAAGTAATGCACTCGCAATCATTCTTTTAGTCTCACACGTGTTCTAATTTTAATTACACTAAGCCAAGTTTTGACTTGTTGGGATTCTGGTGGCAGCGCTATTCACTGCCCACCTATGTTCAGGCGCCTCCGCAGTTTAGACTCTGAAGGTCCCCTAACACTCACTACATTGCTGGAGAACCCCATGTAGTGTATGGGGTCTACTTTGGGATGGGATCAAGAGCCACTTGTGTTTCCATCGATAAAGCTCCTCATCCACAATACCTGCATTAGGCAAATCTTCTGAATAAAATTCAACGGCATCTTTTATATCAGAAGGAGAAGATGACTTAGTTATAAAAGTAGGTAATAAACCTTGCAAGGAAGCAGCTTGCTTTGCATGCCTGTCAAATCAACAGCTAAGATCGCTGATCAGCTGATCTAAAAAAGGAATAGTTATAGTGGTCTTGTAATACTCTTCTGGAGAATCACTCTGCTGATTCATGCGATTTTGCTGTCTTTGGCAAATACGTGGTCTGTAACAGATACATCAGACCTTGCAGCTAATCGGCAACTATGCTGAAAGATGCGTTCAGAATAATTTTGTAAGTCACTCCTCAAATCCTTCAGTTCCTTAATACATATATATTATTCATTTGATACAGGAGAATATCACGAGTCTGTTGGCTTAGTATTTACGCGAGTGCCGCAGGCACGAGCATAAATACCGCCAATCAGACGAGTGATATTCTCGGGTATCCAATGGATAATAAATTTATTAGGTACTGCTCATGGCAATACCTTGGTAACAAGAAATTTACCTAGGGGGACGTAATAACCCAACGTAATAACTATGAACACAAGTGATATGGAAAAATATTGCCCTAAGCCACATCCTGTTTAGTTTAATGCATTTTCTATGTGGCAACAGTTATCAGGCTCTGTTCAGTACCTAATAAAATCTTGTACTAGTGCTATACCTGTCACAATATCCTGTTTTTTCCCTTGAAGTTTAACCACAGCCTCTTTCATGTACACTAATAGTGTACGTTGCAGGGTAACCAGAGAAAATATGAACTGAAAAGATTCCAAAATCTTTAGATACGCCAAAGCATTCTTTTTATCTTCTGCTGACCATCTATCATTGTACAACTGTAACTGAGTATCCCCATAGAGAATAACTTCACACATCTTTACCAAAAATGGATGACAGAGTGTAAACCTCTCCCAACCTTCAATATTTTCTACCCAGCGGGTAATGCATACATTCAACAATGGTGTGCGAGAAGTACCACTGTTGTGCTTATTACCAGTAATATTAACAACCGCTTTCAAAAGAGCATCCCGTTTAGGAGAATTTTTTATCCAGAGTGTAATACTTTTAACCTGATCAATGCAGTTTCTGATAGGAGGCAAAGTACAAGAACTCAAAATAGCTAAATTAAAGGAATGCCCATCTTCTATCTCTTCTGAACCTTCTACTAGCAATCCAAATTCATCAATGGAAGGTACTATAATATCTAACCCGTGTTATGATTTTGGGAACATTTTCTTGTCATCTTTTTCTACAAAAGATTCTCTTCAAGTTGTAAAATATCTTTCTAGTGATGAAAAATACTCCTACCTGTATAATCATGTTTTACCCCCCTCAACATTGCCAACTACATTGCTTCATGGTAAAAATCGTCGCTTTAATACAAGTTGGATAGAGCGATATTCTTGGGTACTGTACAGCCCAAAATTAGATGCAATAATGTGTGGCCCTTGTTCTATTCTGCTTACAACTGATAAAAGAGAAGATAAAGGCTTTCTTGTGAATAAACCTTTCAATAACTGGGAAAAGCTCAATAGCACTTAATCTAACCATTCACAACTGAAATACCATTTGGATTCTGTACTAGCAGCTGACACATTGAGAAGTACAGTACTAAATCCCAAGCAAAGAATTGATGTGGCTACAAATTCAATAGTTCAAAGCCAGATGACTGAGAATACACATATTCTTCAACAAATAGTTCGTGGTGTCATTTACATCACAATGAGTATAAATTGCTTTAGGCTGCTTCTCTCGTATCCTTTTCTGTACACCTGACCTCTCCCCACTCATCGTTGAAGCCCCATCATATCCCTGACCTCTCAGGTTGTTTAAAGACAGTCCAAGTTCTTCCAAACAACCAGTAATAGCTTCATATATGTCAATGGCACGTACTCTTTCTAACTTTATGAAAGTAACAAAATCTTCACAAATATCATTATTGGCATCAACATAATGCAAACATATAGCCAAATGTTCAATATTATGGCTGGAAACTTCATCAGCTAAAACTGAAAATTTACGAAGCATATCATAGCCAATGATGTTAATAATATCATTTTGAGTCGTAGGAGAGAGATAAGTAGCATTCCTTAACTTGGGGCTATATAGATGATTGTACAATATCTCATCTGTCTCAGCATAGCTTTTTAGCAATGCTAAAAAATTTCCTGGATTTTTTGGTGAGCTAATCTTTTCAACATCACCACGGAAAGGTATACCCTGCTTAGCTAAGTACAGCTGCTCTAGGTTGAATATAAAACATACCTGCATTTGAACCCTCAGTCTGTAAGGGCATATCAGAGAGACAGTGTTCCTCTGCACTGTTAGTGTTCACTATTGGATTACATGTTAATTTCTCATTCTCGGGTAGAACAGTTTGTATATCAGCAGGTTTGGTTTCTAGAATCAAAAGCACACCACATTATTGCCAGCTATATTTTCCTATAATATATTTTACCAATGTAGGTGGCTGGTTTCTTGAAAAAAAATCGAATGTATAAAAATATGCATTAATAATATTGACTAGGCATGCATCATATTTCAAAAGGGGGGCTCACGTGAGCCCCGTGAGCCCCCCCTGCCTACGGGCCTGAATATTATCTGCTTCAGTTGAACCAGCATCAGGGAGAGCTACAGAACTATTGTCTGACAATGGACTAGGATTTGCTATAGACCTAGTTGGTGAGCTAAATAATTTAGTCTTACTCACCGAGGGACGGGTAGCCTCTGAATCCATCCTTCTTCGTTTAGTAGGTGACTGTTGTTGCCACTGAGTGCCAAGGGCCTTTCTACAAGTTCTCCTAGGCGTAGTTTCAAGAAACAACGAGAATAAAGAGAGAGCTATGCGGACACAGTTCAAGTTAGTTCTAATCAAGCAAAAAAACAACACCGGCCGTGCGCACTCCCGCCTACTTCTACTACGTAATTGCTTGTTGCTATAGTGAGCACTTCCTGTGTGCTTTATTTTGAACTATAAAAAGCGTAGGTTTGACAGTAAACAAAGAAATAGTCGGTCGATAGAAAGTAACGGTAAGAAATAAAGTGAACTGTCCTTTCCCTCTGACCAATACCACTTCACACCACAATAATTACTCAAAATGCTGCATAGTTCACTAGTGAAGTACAAATGCCTTACCACAAAGATCTATGTACCATTGTCGCACCAAAAAATAGTCATATAAGCTTTCAGATCTTAGTGAAGACAAGGTACTCTTGTGAGAATTCTCTCTTTGGGTTTTGCGAACAATGTTGGTTTGCTTAGGGATAAGTCAACTTGTTAAAACAAGTTTACAAATGTGGGTAATGTTTACTCCATCTAAGGCAAACATAGGTTATGCCAAAACACAGTCTCTACACACTCACACAGATACAAGAACACACATACAGACTCACACACATACATACACATGTGCGTTCCATTGGAAGCACTGAAGATACCTGTATATAACAGTAGGATATATATACTGGGTAAAGTAGTCAAGAATAAAGTTGCACATAAGCTGCTATAACTGTCTGATCACGTTCATTCACTTTACTTGCTTTAATATTACTGCATGCTTTAGGGTATACAAAAGTACTAGAGAAACTGTAAGGTGGCTATAATATTACACTGTTAAAAATGGGGAATTTGGTGAACTTAGTTTTGGTGTTAAATAGGAGGCGCTGCCTGAACACCCCAGTTTAAAGCTTTATATTGTCTCAATATATTATAGTTAGTCGTTAGTAAAATATATTTTAAATGAAGAAACTAGAGGATATAAGCTATCAATTATACATGCTCATTTTGATATATAATGCATTGGTGTGTAAGTTACAAGGGCTCAAAGTGGGGTGTCCAGACAGCGCTTCCTGGTAAACACCTCGCGACCTGTTTTAACAGAGTATCCACGTCATAAGAATTAATCAGAATACCATGTGAGTGATTTGTTAATTTTTTTCTCTCACTCCTATACATTTAAGGTACTACAATGTACCATGTCAGCCACTATGTAACCATGCAGAACCTGAGCTACTTAAAGTAATGTTTTTCCTGAGCACAACATGTCAGAAACATCAAGCTGTTTACACACACATGCACACACATGCACACACATGCACATACATACACACGTACAGATAGATTAGCAGTCAACATGCAACTACCAAATCATGGTAAACTGCTGTTTCCAGTATATTTTTAACGACATCATCATTAAATAAAAAAATTGAGAATGCAAATGAAACAAAACAACAACAGCAACAACAAAACAACAACAACAACAACGTGTACTATACAATAACCTGTGCCAAGGAACAAAGTAAGCATGACATGCTTTATATACCATATCAATAAGGACGTGCTCTTTCCATGTGATATTCCATTCTTGGAAAGGTCAACAAGAAAACTGTCAAGGTCAGCAACAACTCAACCACCACTACTGACCATAAATACTCCTGTAAATAATTGTTAGCTCCCGCGTGATTAGACGCGACAAAAGGTGGTATTACCCACAAAAGCTAGTACCTATGCTGAACTAATAGCTTGCATTTTCTCGAAAATTAGCCAGAAATTAAAACTAAAGTAAAGTAATAACAGGTCTTAAATTGTCGTTCTGAGGAAGTCATTGTTACACTATGAATGCTGAAGTCTTATATGGTGAACGAAGGTCTACACAATGTATCCAATAATTCAAAATATAACTCAAGACTATTTCAAGATATGGGAAGTGCAAGTCAGAGAAATTAGTATAAGCAGCTTCAATACTCGGTGTGAAAGGCATCTGGAAATGTCATTGTGCAATCTGTTGGATGGGTGCTTCTAAAGACATGTTACTACATACCAGCCCCGTTTCACCAATTCCCCTTCCATCCTCTCCATCCTTCTTTACACACACACACACACACTAAATGAAAATGAAAGAAAATTAAATGTACTGAGAGATAAGGGGGGGGGGGGGTTAACTTAGCTATGTCATTAGCTTCATTATGATCTTTCAGATACAGTGGTTCAAAAAGACATATCTGAGGGAAAAGTAGCCACTCAAACCCTCTATAATAGCTCACTACCAGTGCCTCAATACACAAACAGCTGGGTGTAACTTACTGTGAGTGGTACATTAGAATAATCAAGTCTAGCACATATCACTGCCATGTGTATATGTGTGCACCAAATTTGATTTGAATGTTGCTAGTTCCTTCTAGGATACATACATAACAGTACTCTAGACGGTACGATTCCTAAACACAACTTAATATTTACTACCAAACTGTTTAGACAATCAACTTTCTTACACTCAGCAGACATATTGTTCCTGTTTCAATACCCAGGAGAAGGATAATTGATATTCTATGTAAGTAATTAAATACAAGTTGCATGTTGTTATGCAATGTCTAAAAGATCAATGTACTCACTCAATTATCATTGTACATATAGACTATAAATTAAGATGCCATCATGTCAACCCTGTACGAATTCATCTCATTAGATTTAATTAATTCAGCAGAGCAAGCGAAGTGAGCGAAGCTGTATACTAATTAGTTCGGGACATGTCTTTATTTCAATTTATGTAGGCGTACATGGACCCTTTATGTAACATTAGGCATGCATGTACCCTTTTTTTCTGCTAAGGCTCCTGCGCATGCTAGGAAGTACAAGGACAATCTTCAACAACATTTTACCACGGGATTTCTTGAACCCAATATGAATGATAAGTAGGTAAAATAAGCGAGGGAGGCTAAAAATTCAAAAAATGGGCTGAAAAAGCTTCCCAAACAGGAATAATGAGAATAACAAAACAAAATGAAAAAGACGGGCTCAAGAAGAGCTAAAGAAGCTGCTACCATTAGAGCAGGTAAGATACGTAGTATGTTATCAAAACTACATTAAAATTGATGTTAATAGTAGCCCCAAGGACAAATAATATAGCAAAGTGCTTATAAAATAAGTATAATAACTGCCAAGAGTAAAATATTGGTATGGAATAAGAACAGAATCACAGCCAACATGGGTGCTAATTGAAAATCTAATTCGTTGTTTTAACTTACTGTCCATTATATAGACAATTAATTAGGAGAATATTTCCATTACCAGAATGTGAAGAACCATCTGATCCTGATGTGTACTCCTGTGCAGCAGTGTAAGAGAGTTAACTAAATGTGACGATTAAAAGATTACAGAATATCCTAGAATAATTACAAAATTATTATTGGCGAGCGAGCGTAGCGAGCCAGACACTTACAGGGGTAAAAATGAAAAAATCGGGGATGTTTGTTTATTGGCGAGCGAGCGAAGCTAGCGAGACACTCTCAGGGGTAACGCAATCGAGATTTCGCTATATTTATTGGCGAGCGAGCGTAGCGAGCGAGACACTTACAGGGGTAACACAATCGAAAATCGGGGATGTTTATTTATTGGCGAGCGAGCGAAGCGAGCGAGACAGTATTAGGGGTGGATAATGCAAAATCGGGTATATGTTATATATATATATGTATGTATGTATGGATGGTACGTATGCTCTTTAAACGCGCGCGCGGGGAACTTTTTTCTCCTAAAAACACGGCTATTTAGGCTTGACTCCAGTTTATTCTGAAACTACAGCATTAAGCAAACCTTACTTTATACTTAAGCTCCAAAGTATGAGAAAATTCCTGCTAAAACGCTTGTTTTCAAGACACAAAAAGTTGATTCGACAGGTTACTATGGCATTGAAGACCCTTTTCCAGACTTAATTTCAAAACTTCGCCGTTTTATGGGGGGATACGGAGTGCCGGTTGTTGGTTGTCAAGAGCCGTTGGTAGTCAGAATGCCGTAGTATTAATGCTATGGAAGCTACTACTTCTCGAGGGAAGCTGAGGTATGTACGTAATTCCATATTTGTTAGCTAAATATGCAAAATTAACTCTGGTCTCCTTTCTTTTTTGTAGCTAAGAGCTTGTCAGCAGTGACTGGTAAATTCAAATAGTCAGATTGGCTCAAATTTGGTACTACAAAAGTTACCACTGCTCAAGAAAATGAGGTAAGAAAATAATTTTGTATTTGTGTGCTAAAATTGATTGTCTTTTGTTTTGTTGGTGAGAGCTTGTTGTCAAATGTCATATAACTGCTATTATAGTGTTTGCATGAACTGCTATTATAGTGTTTGCATGAAGTAAGCTAAAACATAGTAACATTTTATGTTACCTAACTATCAGGCTCCCTCGCCATTTGTGCTCAAGCACACCACTAGTTTATTGGCGAGCAAGCGTAGCGAGCGAGACAGTATATTAGGGGTGGATAATGCAAAATCGGGTATATGTTATATTATATGTATGTATGGATGGTAAGTATGCACTTTAAACGCGCGCGCGGGGAACATTTTTCTCCAAAAAAACACGGCTTTTTAGGCTTGACCCCAGTTTATTCTGAAACTACAGCATTAAGTAAGCCTTACTTTATACTTAAGCTCCGAAGTGTGAGAAAATTCCTGCGAAAACGCTTGCTTTTCAAAAAACAAAAAGTTGATTCGACCGGTTACTATGGCATTGAAGACCCTTTTCCAGGCTTAATTTCAAAACTTCGCCGTTTTCGGGGGGATACGGAGTGCAGATTGTTGGTTGTCAAGAGCCATTGGTAGTCAGAATGCCATAGCATTAATGCTAAAGAAGCTACTACTACTCGAGGGAAGCTGAGGTAAGTACGTAATTCCATATTTGTTAGCTAAAAATGCAAAATAACTCTGGCTTTTTTTTGTAGCTAAGAACTTGTTGTCAACAGTGACTGGCAAATTCAAACAGTCAGAATGGCTCGAATTTGGTACTACAAAAGTTACCACTGCTCAAGAAAATGAGGTAAGAAAGTAATTTTGTATTTGTGTGCTAAAATTGATTGTCTTTTGTTTTTGTAGCTGAGAGCTTGTACAGAAGTTATCAATAAGGCAAGTAGTAATTCCATATTTGTTGGCTAATAATAACACTGGTTTAATTTTTAGTTACTTGTAATTGAGATTATCAGAATGGTTGATGTTTGATACTACAAAAGTTAACATTAATCAGGTAAGAGAGTGATTGTGCATTTGTTTGCTGAAATAAAATGACATATAACTGCTATTATAGGGTTTGCATGAAGTAAACTAAAACATAGTGACATTTTATGTTTCCTAACTATCAGGCTCGCTCGCCATTTGTGCTCAAGCACACAACTAGTTTATATATATGGACGTACGTATGTCATTTTGTACTTTGACCCTCCGTATTTTTGTGTTCGCTCCGCGTTCGACCCCGTCCCAAACTTCACTAAACAGAATCCTCCGGTTTAGCGACCATTACCCGTATCACCTTAGAAATTGAATTGTTTACGGCTTTGAATTGTTTTGCGGGTGCAGTTAAAACTCAAAATCTTATGGGAGCTCCATTTCTATTCGAGTTAGTTGCGGTGGTAAGTTAATGCGCTATTTGTCACAGTTATAAGCCCTACTCAACAGTATTTACTTAAAAATGCATTGTCCACTAGACGAATCACGAAGGTAAGTCTTGCGTAGGTATGTTCAGTTGTGTGAAAGTATTGTGCGTTACAACTACTATTAAGAATATCACAAAGAAAATTTTAAATAACGTGATTTGATTTTGTTGCTTCTTTTTCAATTCAAACTGTTGCGGGAGCGGTTACTATGACATTGAAACCCCTTTACCTCATACGTAATTTAAAAACTCTGACTTTATTTTAATAGCTTGAGTGTTAGTTGTTAAAATCAAATTTAACAATAGTGTAGTTTAAGGCTCGCTCGCCATTTGTGCTCAAGCACACCACTAGTTATATAGTTTCCAGTGTTGTTTTGGCATAGATTTCTGACTTGTTTAGGTTTTAGTTCATGCAAAAAAAAAAGATCTTGATTGCATTTATATGTGTTTACCTGATTTCTCGCATGACACCTGCAAACCACAAAAAAAAACACTTGCCATTAGAGCCCACCCATACCGAATCATTGCTCTTAAATTTACTACTTTTGCATTGCTTGTAACAAAAATAGGACTTCCATCTGAATTCTTTCCACTGGCAAGCAACACCCCATTTCTGTAATTAGAGCAAAGTTTAGTGAAGCCATCCAAAAATTTGATGCCATGTTGTACAGGATTCCCTGATAGATGTGAGCACAATGTTGCAATCATATGTACTCTCTCTATCACATGCACTTACATGAACCACTGTGACATTAGATGAGTTCCACTACATGCTTCCCCTGCCCTGTGATTCAGCCCTGTAAAAAAGACAACTGAGAAGAAACATTGAGGTGGAAGTTATTGTTGGCAAAGTCTGCAGATTGAAGCCATATTGCAGGTGTACCGTGTTGGAAACATGTCAGTTACATTGTACTCACACACTCTACTGAATATGGAAAAATAACCATTGGAGATAAGACTGAGTATCTGAATTCTTTCCGACTGGCAAGCAACACCCCATTTCTGTAACAAGAGCTTTATTAATACTGGGTAGTGTAATATTGAAATGGTAATATTTCAATATTTGTAAATGATTATTAAATAAAGTTACAGAAAAGCTATACCTAAGGTAATTCTATGTAGCAATTTATTTTAAGTATTGATCTTGCCTTATAATGACATTAGTGGTAGCTACACTTGGGGAGGGGGAGTTTTTTTTGTTTTGTTTTTTAATTTCTTATAATAATTATTGTTAATCAATATTATAACCCTAAACTCTAATAGTTCTAGAAGTTAATGTGTTTTAAGGGATTTAGGAGAGTAAGATATCTTGAATTGGGTTGAGCGCTATCATTTCTTAATTACCTCCATTATTCAGTTTTTGCTATATTTTTTGGACAGTAGCCAGGATCTGTGAGTTTATATAGAGCTCACTACTGTTGACATTCCTCACTCTAATTTATCGCCTTTATAGGTATGATTGGGTTACCTATGGAGGTCTCTTTTGCGTTTTTAGATGGCGCTATTTATTGTGGCAGGCCAATTGTTCACACACATTCTGGGGCAGTCTGCTCACGAAGGCCAATCAGATCTCACTGTGGGACGCAACATAGCCTGTCCAATCTATTTGAGCGGATTTTTTTTTTTGTGGAATGCGTTTGAGCTAATGGCTAGTGAACCATTATTGAACCTCAGTTTTATACCGCCATCAGTTAAAACAACAGCGAAAAAAATGTACTTCGTGAGTACATGCGTTGGTATAAATAATTGGAAAACTTTTCTTATTAATAGCCCTATTTTTGATAGCTTGCTAAGGCTTAAGAATAAATCGTAATGACTTTGAGAATAAGTGTAATAGCCACTATTTTAATTATTCCTCTAGTGTCTTCTCTACTGCCTATTAGAATTCCTTCTGTTTCATCAGAGTCCTGTGCAAGTCTCAACGAGCAATTTGATCAGACGAGTATCCTTAAGAACGAAGTCAATGCAGCGTTACTGAAGCTGCACGGTCCACCGTGCACTTGCGGCATTACTGAACAGTGGTCAAGAATCGCTTACTTGAACATGTCGGACACAACTCAGCAATGTCCAACCAATTGGACTCTATCAGCTCAAGTGAGAGGTTGCGGGAGAAAAACTCAGGGAAGGTTTTCCTGTGATTCTGTATTCTACCCAGCTAACAAGACCTACACTCGAGTATGCGGTAGAGTAAACGCTTACCAAGCTGGAGCAACAGATGCGTTTGATAGTTACATATCCGTTGGGCAAACCACTTTAGATTCTGCTTATATTGATGGGATTTCTGTGACCCACGGAATCCCAGGAAATCGTGTGCACATTTGGTCTTTTGTTGTAGCGCTTTATGAAGAGGACCCTAACTACCAACCGACCTTTAACTGTCCCTGTATAAATAACGAAATTCAATGGCCTTACCAGGAACCTCCGTTTGTAAATAAGAGCTATTATTGCGGTGCTGGAAATACTGGTCCTGGGTACAACACAGATGGCCAGGTTTACCCAAACAACGATGTTCTCTGGGATGGAGAAGGATGTGGTCCCCACAATGAATGTTGTCAGTTTAATCATCCTCTGTGGTTCTGCATCGCTCTTCCTCAACCTACATCAGATGATTTGGAGTTACGGCTTTGTATGGGAGAGGATCATGAAGAAGATGCTATCGTCACCTTGGTTGACATTTACGTGCAATAGCACACAAAAAATTTGGTTATGACCTAAATTGCGTTTCAACAGCATAAATTTTGGATGGCTAAATGTATAAACTACACTGTATAATATGTTGTGTTTTCAACTGTGATTGTAAATATAAGATATCTTCAGGCTTTTGTATTTATAAAAAAATTCAGCAGAGTTAAAAATTAATAGTAATAATTGTAAATTCCAACATAATTTGTAAGAGTCATATCCGTAGATAAATTTAGAACTTTACAAAAAAATGGAAATTTTTTATTCTTATATGTCTTGATGGTGAAGTATTAAGTAACTGCATTTTTTTTAATCTTTGGAAGATGTCATAAAAATGTGGCTAAAAAGGTTCATTAAGAATTTTGGCAAATTGGAATAGCTTATGTTTTTGTCCTTGCCAAAGCTGGATTACATAGAGAGTGTTTGGTAATAACTTCAAGGCTTAAGTCAAAGTAAAGGTATCCTCCTTTGCATGCAAATTCCCTTCAAATTTGTAGAATTAACTACATTAATTATAATTAGGGAAACACACAAATGCACTGAACAGAATTACAGAAATGAGAGGACTGAACAATGACCTGGCTGAAGGATTTTTTTGTGGTTGCCTGCAGCCTGGATAACAGGAAAAGGAAATACCACCTGTGATACAAGAAACTACTCATAACTAATTAGTGCATGAATAGAATGTTAATTCACCTGTGATACAAGAAACTACTCATAACTAATTAGTGCATGAATAGAATGTTAATTAACCTTATGAATGGTTGAATAGCTAATGGATGTGTGTAGGTAATGACTATGGTATCCTATTGTAGCAGCTTGAAATAAGAGTTTGTACACATGATGACCTTGGTCATAACATATAAGTATAAGTACTGATCAACTTTTATACATTACATCACAATTCAGTCTTGAAGTAAAAGGACAGTGAGGTCTAAGAAATAACTGCCCAAACATAAAAACTGTTTCAGGTTATAATGGCCAAGGCTGTAAAAAAAACACTTAATTCATATTCACAAGCTAAAGTATACTATTAACAAAAAGCTAAAATTGAATGCCATGCAATTCACATTAGCTATTACTATGACTAAACAGCAATTATAGCATTATGTTAATTATAGTGATGGACAGAATACTTGCTTAGTTGATAAAGTTGACGGTATAATAATTCGACAGAGTATGTGGAACCTAATCAAATAATGCACAATGATGATGAAGATGCCATACAGATTATAGATACATCAGAGGTGTTGTTGGATGCCCCACTTTGTTGGACACATGATTAATCACATGACCCACTCTGTTGGGCAAGTGATTGATCAGTAAAGGAGACTACTGTGGAATTAAGATTTTTCCTGTCATTCGTTTCTGCAATATTTGGACTTAAACTTGGTCCTATTTATTTGTCTCTACTTACTGAAATCTTATTTCTTGGAGCAGGTTTTGTTTGTGGATGTGAATTTAGCGTCAGATGCAGAATACGATAGAAGACACTGGAGGTATCTGGGGTACTGGATTCACCATTATAGACTCACTAGTACTACTGGTCATATCGAATCATGAACTACCTTATTGTTGCTATAGCAAAACTACTCTGACCAGAACAACTGGTTTCAGCACGACATCTCATAAACCACACCCAAGTAAATATGATTTCAGTAGCATTAAAAAAAAATTAGGTCCAAATATTGGAAAAACTAACAACAGGAAAAATCTTTATGTTTGGGGACTCTTGGAAACCGATATCGCTATACTTTACATGAGAAAAACAAAAAATTAATGTCACCTCAGTCTCCATTTAAAACAGAGAAGCACAAAATTTTTAAAGCACAGGGCTTACTTTGATGCAAAGTTTTAGCCAATAAATTGGACTAATTTTGTGCAAGCATACTAGCATATAATTAATTGGGAGTTAATGTGTTTAGACTGCTAAACATTAACAATGGAATTTAACGCTATGAATGATACAAACTATGAAAGTAGCAAAAAGTATTTAAAATGAAGTGACATTCTAGTACTAAAAATCTCTGATGTGTTCTATTGTGATACTGTTTCATAAGTACTACGGAACTTTCGTTAATGTTGTTTTGACTAATTGTATTATTCGCAAGAGCTATTACTTCAGCTTCATACTGATCCTTGTCTCTATCACTCCGTTCTCCGCATAAAACCCTGCAGAGAAGAAGCGAACATATTTCTCTCCTACTTTATCTGTCATACTCTTGATAGCCTTTCCAATCCTAGTCACTGGGTGATTTGTTAGTAGTTTATAATTGGAAACAGTTCCTGCGAAGGTGATCACAGTGTTCATCACTTTTTTTTCGATATCACTCTCAAGTAGCTCCATGGTTCTAACTGCTACAGTGTCTTTTGGCTTGTTAAAGCCTGTGTGTACATCAGCAGTAATTACATAGATGACATTGTTGTTTATAGTCGAGAGTGGTCTAATCATTTGTGTCATTTGAAAGGTGTTATTCCTGTTTAGGATCTGCTGGGCTCACGATAAAGTTGAAAAAATGTATCTTTGGTAGGAAACATTTGCTGTACTTAGGTCATGTAATTGGTAGTGGTGTCCTAGCTGTGCCTGAGATGAGGGATTAAAACCCTCTCCGAGTTTGCACGTCCTGTTACTAAAAAGCAGCTTAGGTCCTTTTTAGGTGCCTTCTCCTACTGCAGAAAGTTTATACCTGGGGTTTGCTGATTGTTCGAGCAAACTCTCACGGCTACCTCCTTGAAGGCTCCTCTCTGGGTAGTCTGGAGTGGGACTGCAAGTTCCGTGAGTTGAAGCATTTGTTGTGTCAATGTTGTATGTTGGTCATTCCTTCCCCAGAAGATTCTTTCATATTGTATACGGATGCTTCCGGTAGTGGAGTAGGCGGGTGTCTGCACGTCATTGGAGAGGAAAAGGAACTTCCTGTTGGATTTTTTCTCTCGCCAATTGAAGTCAGCTGAGAATAATTACTCTGTCTCGGAGTTAGAGAGTCTGGCAATCGTCGCCTCACTGAAGCACTTCGAGTACTGCATCTACACAAAGCAAGTTGTCGTTGTTACTGATCACGAGCCATGTCTTGCGCTCATGGAGGGTACTTCACTGAATAAACGCCTCCTACAATTTGCCTTATCTCTGCAACAGTTCCTGGTCACAATTGTGCACAGGCCTGGCAAGAGTCATTTGAATGCCGATGGAATGAGCAGGCAGGCATGGACAGAAACAGATGATGAAGCAGCCCCAGTGTGATGTTTCAGCTTCTCCTTCTAGTCGAATCTTGGTGGAGGGAGATGTGGGAGGAGAGGATAGAGTGTTGGAGACAGAGATAGAGACGAGAGAGAATGAGAAAGAGATGAAGTCAAAGAAGAACAAAGAGAAGAGGAATGATGAACATTGATGTTGTGTCATTGAAAAACAGTTGTGTGTGTAATTATTTATTAGCATAGTGAATCACAGTGTGTGCTTGTAATCTTTAGTGTATTCGCATATTATTTGTGCACATGCATGTCTTGGCTTATATGTCAGTTCCCCCTATATTCCCATTCTGTTAGTTACAGATTAATACTCTGTCAAAGGGTGCGGAGGGCGAACTCTGGTGGCAGCAGGTCACCAGAGCGTATGAGTAAGTGTGTGTCAGATAACTTCTCCTCTACTTCTGGCGACTTACCTTCAGGCTAATAGCCTTTACCGATTGAGCCAATCCAGATTCTCCGTGGCCTGTGACCGCCAACTCACAGTGAGGTTGATTGTTTTTAGTTGGATCTGATACTAACAGAGAACTCAGGAACACACTGCAACCTGCAAATCCTGCAGAAGATGAGATTCCTGAGATAACTCTATCTACAACATCAAAGATAAGCCAGAAAAAATTGAGTGAACTTGTAACTTGTAAAATGAATGAAACAGTCAACATTAAACTTATTACCAAATTTCATAGGAACATTACATATTGACAATAATATATTAAAATAAAAACAATAACAATGTAAACAACTACAGCAACAACAACAATGAGAGCAATAACAATAATAATCCATCCAATAAATCCAATAAATCTCCAAAAAAAATGTATTGCTGACCTGTTTTTCTTAGAAATAACTAAGGAGGGAAAATCAGAGTTTGCGTAATTTTCTATCCAATTTTAAGAATAATTCTCTATGTTCAATTATATTCATTAAGTCTGCCACAAAGTCCACTATTGAAAACAAAATACCAAAAGAGGGGAACATAGATAGAAAATGGATAGAATATATGTTTAAGAATTTATAAAATAATTGACCCTAGCACTGCTCAGCTTGATATGTTTTCTCAAATTTTTTTTATTGGAGAAATGTAGTTGAGTATAGTGTGGGTGTAGATTGTATCATTATTCAGTGGTATGGTATGTAGGTAATGTATTTTACCTGAACTTGTATTCTTCTGCCTCATGTCCTTCAGAAGTTGAGTTATACAAATTGATGTGGTCAATATTAATTCTTGGCCTGTACAAAATGTTTAATCACTTATTCTACTAAAATACACTAATATCAAGTAACAGCTGGGTCTTCAATTTGGGGAAAGAAGTTAAGGAATAATGTGCATATATGTTACTCTTAATCTATGGTAATCACTCAATTTAACCTAAGAATAATAATAACAAGCCAAAAAAATCTTAATTTAACCAAAAATGTTTTGGCATATTATTATTATTATTATTATTATTAATATTATTACTATTATTATTACTATTGTTATTATTGTTGTTATTATTATTGGTATTATTGTTATTATTGTTATTATTATTGTTATTACTATTATTACTATTATTATTATTATTATTAATATTATCGTTGTTGTTATTAGCTTTTGTTATTATTATCAATACATGATTATAATTCTACTGTTTTCTAAAATGTGCATATTAAATTGTTATAAAGACACATCATTACCCGAACTCCTTAATAATACATGGATTCACCACTATCCTTTTTGTAAATTTTAAGGTATAAAGTAAATACAGTTAAATTGATCCAAAACTCTGTAAATCATTAGCAAGATATCATTTATCTGCACTAGGAAGATGTTCAGTGTTGGGAGCTCCAAAGAGCATGTGTTGTGTAGTTTATGTGTTCATGTAAAGGTATATAATATAATACTTATTACATGAGTCAGAGTGTGATATGGCGAAATATTTCAGGAGCAGGCTAACCTATTTTCAAGAGCCAGAGGGAGTGAAAATAAAGCCTGAGAGTGAAATATATTGCCATAACACTACAAGTGTAATAAGTGGTTTATTCCATACTAGATATTTTCACTTAACCCTGTTGAGCTGGGTAAAGAGCAGGGTACACTAGAGGGAAACGCGACGAGCTCGTCTTTAACCCACCCCCACCCCCCCCCCCCCCCCCCCCCCCAGAATGGCCTGTTGCTATAACTACAGGGGTAATGAGCTGCTTGCAGCAGTATAGCTTGAAATAACATCGTGAGTTTTTAGGTCATGACTTGAGTTTTTAGGTACATGACCCTTGAGTTATATCACGGGTCATGTACCTAAAAATATCATTGTGAAAATATCTAGGGTTGAATAAATATATATATATTCTCTGTAACAAGATGAGGGATGCAGTGGTAGGATAATAAGTGAAATTGTGAAGTAGTTTTCATTTTAATGCCACTCTCTCTACAACTCTGCTACATTATCTGTACAGAAACATAAAAAGCTTGAACACAAGAGGATGATGTTTGATTCCCATTGTTTGTTAACCCTCTCGTTCCTGAATTGTTTGGACGCGCACGGAAAAATGTAATCGTCGACCGTGGAAAAGAGCATTACCGTTTTATTTTTTTAAACTCGATGTGCTGGCTGGGAAAACCCCATAGCAACCATATATCATAGCCCTCCACTAATACTTAAAAAAAAAATTTTTCCCAAAAAATTCCACTTTTCCCATCAATAAAAATAAAATAAAATAAAAATAATATCGTTTGATGTACTTTATAACAATATATTAGTTCAACAATAAAATATGTTGTTTGTTGTGTTTGGTGCTGATTGTGATCATGTAGGAGACATCTATGAGTGTCCACAAGGAACATAAGCCATCGGACGTCGAGCTCCACTACAAAACAATTTCATATACACAAAAACAACACGAAAAATAATAATAAACATACCCTCCAACTTTTTCAAAGGAGCTTCAGGGACCATAGCCACGCCCGCCACTAATTAACTAAATAAGTACGATTAAGGCTAATAAATAGGTGTAGCATTTAAATTATATTGGATTTTTGAAAGTTTAAAAAAAATTGTGGAAAAGAATAATTAAGTGCTTACTCAATGAGGACAGAGATATTGCATGGAACTTTATTCTAGTTCATCTAAGTTTTACTATAGTTGTATACAACTACCTCAAACCTTGGAAAAGATTTACATTTGATGTATCAAAATATATATCCATCATTATTCCCTACACTAAATTACTGTTCATTGTAATAGTAAATTGCTGTTGCTTTTGTTCATGTATTTATTTTATAGTCATTATTATACAAAGTTTGTTGTGCTAGCTAGAAAGTAGTAAATAACCACTACTTTATTACTGCTTTTACCTTTAGAGCTTCTCCCTATACCAGGGAATTGTTGAAGCCAGCTAAAATCAAAATGGCATTGCCTTCTGGCTCTTTTAAGCTTAGGAGGACCGCAATCGCTCATGTCAACCGCTACAAAACCGTGAATCTACTCCTGCATTTGTGATACTGACGATCTTTTCCCATTTTGCGTAGAGACACCCTTTACCTTTTGCCGGTTAAAGTAACTTTCGGGACAAATAGTAGTCTCTTCCGGACCGGGGACAAAGTTAACAAATCCGGGACGTCCCGGACATTTCGGGACGGTTGGAGCCTATGAATAAATGTATAATTTATTATACATAAATTGTCTGGTGTACGCACACACACACACACATGAAATTCAAATTACATGGGCATAGTAGTCCCGATCCAAAAAGATCCAGAGTTCCTCCCTGGTTAGATCGGAAGCGCCGCTAGAATAACATTTCAACTCCACGCACACACATATACATCGAGCGTGAAGCTCCACTACAACACCACAATAACACAGACAACGACAACAATTATATTTGTGTCACAATATACATTATTTTGGGATGTTCAGGGGGGGGGGGGAAGCCACAAATATCAAAGTCTGTGGTCCTTCACACAAAAGATTATGGAATATCAATGGGTGTGTTGTCCTCTTTCTTCCACTCACCCCCTACCTCATCCAACCGACTCATCTTCTTCTGTGCCCGCCTTCTGCGACCGAGAGGACGTCCAGAACTCGGAGCAGGAGGACCACTTCCTCTTCTTCATCAACTGAACCTGCTGCCTCTTCGTCTGTTTCATCATTGGAAGACTCAGGTCTGGCATCTTCTCCTTCATCACTGGAAGACTCTGCTTCTGTTGCCTCATCTGAGTCCTCTTCACAATCGGTCGGTGACTGCATACACATCTGGTCCTAGTAGTACATGTGGTAAAAAAAAATTGTAATTTTTTTGAAAATTTGAAATTGTTCAAAAAACCACAGCCCCCTTTCAAATCTCAAAACTCAATGAAATATATATATTGTGAGTGGGTCTAGGAAAAGGGACCTTATGACGCAAATCAAAAAAATTGAGTTTTTTATGCTAATAAAAAGATACAATTTATCTCAACTTAGTGCTAAAATATACTGGAGAGTAAAACTTTCGACACGCAGAGAAACTGGCAGTTGAACTGGGCCCTATTCAGCAAAGCAATTGAACTAGAAATCGAGAAAACACTAATTGAATTTCCATTTCCGGTATAATTAACGTTTCCGTATACTTAACGGCGTATTCCGCATACGCAATTAAATCGTACAGCCGCGTTTTCGGCGACTAACGAAGTTTGCGCAGAGTTCTTTTTAGCTTTCAGAGCGTCTCACGACCTGTCTTGTTGGAATCCTTGGCTGCTCTATTCGCCGTAGCGGTAAACTTTATGCCAAAGGTAAGCTGTAGAGTGCATGCAGTAGTCTCAAAGCTATGCCGCTTTTTTAGCTGCTAGTTTGAAACTCCGCCCATTCCCCGTTTATTGTACTTCGAGAATGAGAGAGAATAAAAAGTAGCTTGTCTTTTCACGGCACGTTTGGGGTCTTGTAAGTCGTTTTGACATGCGAAATTTGGCATAGACGTAGAGTAAGGGTCACTAAGACTAATTCTGCAAAAAACAAAAATAGGAGAAAGAAAGAATTTTTCCGATGACTTACTTCTGGAGCCTATATCTCAATTTCAATTTTTGCGCCGTAAGGTCCCTTTTCCTAGACCCGCTCACAAGCTTTCTCTATCTCAATATAGCTATAAATAAGTCCTTTCCACAACAAAAGCTTGCCAGTTTTCAAGAGAAAGACTAGAGAAAGACAAGCTTACCTCGATCATCTTCTTAGTCCCATTGTCAGTATCAGAGTTGACGGGGTCTTGTCCACCAACCCTGATACAGTGCTTCCTATAGCAGTAGATGTCGTCTTTCTCCTCTCCGCTTGATCCTGAGTCGCTAGAGTCAGCATCAAGGCAGTCTAAAACTTCCACAGCACTGTAACTGGTAGACGCCATCTTTCAAATGACTTTGAAAAAAAAAATTTTTTTGCATAGTTACCTGGATCACACAACACGCTCACTTTTTTCCTATGATGTAATAATTACCTAAGACTGTACGTAATGGGGAGGTCCCCAGTTGAACTGGCGATTTTATAAAAAAAAGGAGAATTGGTCGGCAAAGAAGCGGTTGTTTCAATGTGTTAAGGAAGGCTACTGGGCTCAAGCAATTTTTTGCTGCTTCTACAAAGCTTTGTAGATGACTGGATCCATAAATGAAGCTACTGTGAAGAAGGTAACTTTTAAAAAATTCGACGGAGAACAGATGTTTTTTTTTTGCCGAGGAAGAAATAAACGCAACTGCTGTGAGGTACTGTAGAAGCAGTCCTGGCTGAAAGCTATTTTAGATGCTTCTCCAATGCATTGGGCACCTGTGTATGTAATCTGAAGGTTTTAGCTATAAAGTAACTATTTTTTTTTAATTCGGAGAAGCCGACCGGTCGTCACCCGCTGGGATCCGGAACGAAAGGGTTAACACTTCTTCAATAACAGACTGAAAAACAGCGGGTGCATTTTACAACCTGAAAGGCATTCTTAAGTAGCGCTTGCCAAAAGGGCAAACAAAGGTAGTCATCTCACTAGAAACAAGGTTCATTGCCGACTGGTGAAACTCGGATGTGAGGTCAAGAGTACTAAGACACATATTAGGCCCAACCTTCTCCAGTATTTCCGCTAAAGAAGGTAACCAGTATCTTCTAAGTGGAGTCAGAGAATTCAACATTCTATAGTCAACGCACAGCCTAATACTATTGTCTTTCTTTCTGACTGGGACAGAATTAGACTCAACAATGATACCATCACTAATCATTCTATCCAATTCAGCCTTAACTAAATCACGAATACCTGCAGGAATTTGTCTTGGGGGCAGGTTGACTGGAGCCGCGCCGTCTACCAGCATTATCTGGCAGGTACCAGCTCTCAGCAACCCTCGGAAAGTACTAAAATGCTGTTTAACGTCACCCAAAACGCTATCTAGTTCACACTGTCTAAAACCTGGGCACCTATCAGAGCTCAAGTTAACTTTACTGGTCAAAAATTCAGGGGAAATACCATGTTCTTCAGCAACAAGAGTCACAGCATTGACTGAAAGAGGCCAATCAACATACAATTTCAAGTGTTCTCTGTGAACTAATCTAACAGGATGATCATCACCCTTGGATACTTTGTAAGTGACCCTACTAGCTCTATCCACTGCATGGTAAGGTTATTCCCAGGCAGCCTGCAAAGCAACTTTTATGCCAGGGACTCTCATTAGTACTTTGGATCCAACTTCCAAAGTTTTCTAAATGGCTCAGTTATGATAGGAACATAATGGGTTACAATATCAGGCTAAAAATAAATGTTTCCAAAATGTTCATTTCTATTCAACTCCCAAAATTTTAGGGGGGAATCCCAGGGCTAGCCTCCCACTGTATGAACCCCTGGTATGTATGCTCCATACTGGAGAGAAACAATCACCGTTGTATTGAGAAAGTGTAATTTGAAAAATGAAAAGAAGTACAAGCATACACGTGGAATTCAACTTACTCGGCATGGATGGTGTCCCAGGTTAGGATCCGGAACCTCCATACAATACCAAAAAAACACAGACAACAATGATATTTGAAACATAACAGCTGGCCTCACTGAATTGCCGCCTTGTGGCCCCCCCCCCACCCCTGTCAATTATTGCTTTTCGCTGACATTCTTGTGCCATAACCCCTCCCCCTCCCCCCGCCAACTGGACACCCAAATTTAAATGAATTCCACTTACCCGGCATGGATGTGTCACAGACCAAAAGAGACCTCAGATTTCGTTCTCGCCCAGTTGAAACCCGAAGAGTCACATACTGTTTTCCCACGTTTTACCGCCTCTCATTCCACAAATGCACGCACACACATACACACACACAAGAAAAAAGAAGATACAGGTGAATACAGATCATAAAAATAAATGTATAATTTATTATACATAAATTGACTGGTGTACACACACACACACACACACACACACATGAAATTCAAATTACATGGGCATAGTAGTTCCAATCCAAAAACATCCAGAGTTCCCTCCCCGGTTAGATTCGGAAGCGCCGCTAGAATGACATTTCAATTCCACGCACACACATATTATACATTGAGCGTGAAGCTCCACTACAACACCACAACAACACAGACAACGACAACAATGACATTTGTGTCACAATACATATTACAACTTTTGGGATGTTCAGGGGGGGGCAGCCACAAATATCAAAGTCTGTGGTACTTCACACAAAAGATTATGGAATATCAATGGGTGTGTTGTCCTCTTTCTTCTACTCACCCCTACCTCATCCACCCGACTCTTCTTCTTCGGTGCCTGCCTTCTCCGACTGCGAGGACGTCCAGAACTCGGAGCAGGAGGAGCCACTTCATCACTGGAACCTGCTACCTCTTCGTCTGTTTCATCATTGGAAGACTCAGGTCCGGCATCTTCTCCTTCATCACTGGAAGACTCTGCTCCTGTCGCCTCATCTGCGTCCTCTTCACAATCGGGGTCGGTGACTGCATACACATCTGGTCCTAGTAGTACATGTTGTAAAAAATTTTTTTAAATTTCTTTGAAAATTTGAAATTGTTCAAAAAACAACAAACCACTTTCAAATCTCAAAACTCAATGAAATATATATATATTAGCTAAACAGCTTTCTCTACCTCAATATAGCTATAAATAAGTCCTTTCCACAACAGAAGCTTGCTAGTTTTTAAGAGAAAGACATGAGAAAGACAAGCTTACCTCGATCATCTTCTTGACTCCCATTGTCAGTATCAGAGTTGACTAGTCTGGCGTAGCCAGACCCAAAGGGCCTGGCTACACCAGACTAGAGTTGACGGGGTCTGGTCCACCAACCCTGATACAGGGCCTTCTATAGCCGTGGATGTCATCTCCCTCCTCTCTGCTTTATCCTGAGTCGCTAGAGTCAGCATCAAGCAAGTCTAAAACTTCCACAGCACTGTAACTGGTAGACGCCATCTTTCCAAAATGACTTCGAAAAAAAATTCAAATTTTGCATAGTTACCTGGATCACACGACACGCTCACTTTTTTCCTATGATGTAATAAGTACATTGCCTAAGACTGTACGTAATGGGGAGGCGCCCAGTTGAACTGGCTATTTTATAAAAATAAGACGAGACAGTAAGTCAAACCGCAAAGTCTTGGTCGGCAAAGAAGCGGTTGTTTCAATGTGTTATGGAAGGCTACTGGGCTCAAGCAATGTTTCGCTGCTTCTACAAAGCTCTGGATATGACTGGATCCATAAATGAAGCTGCTGTGAAGAAGGTAACTTTTTTTAAATTCGACGAAGAACCGATTTTTTTTTTTGCCGAGGAAGAAATAAACGCAATTGCTGTGAGGTACTGTCGAAGCAGTCCTGGCTGAAAGCTATTTTAGATGCTTCTCCAATGTATTGGGCACCTGTGTATACAGAAGGTTCTAGCTATAAAGTAACTATTTTTTTAAATTCGGAGAAGCCGACCGGTCGTCATCCACTTCTAAGCGGGATCCGGAACGAAAGGGTTATAAGGTCAAGAGCATACTAGCCCGCACGATTACGATGATTTTTCATCAATTATTTACTTTTGCGAAGAGTTGCACCACTCAAATGAATGTTAATACTCCAGGGCTTATTTTGATGGAACTTTGTCATAGGAAGGAAGAATAGTATGTGTGTGTGATATGTGTGTGTGATGATGTGCGCGTGTGGTATGTATGTGTGATGTGTATGATGAGTGTGTGCGTAATGATGTGCGCGTGTGGTATGTGAGTGTGATGTGTATGATGAGTGTGTGTGTATGTGATGTGCGTGTATGTGTGTAGTTCTGGTCAATAATTTGCGGCCTGTACGATAATGCAGTAAACTACGCCCGATACCTATAATTTTATCAAAATGTATACTGTCTGTTTATTGACCACTAAGAAGTTTATAGTACTGATTCAGAACTACTTCTCTCTATGATCACTATCATGTGGAGTGTGGCCAATGATCTTAAGCTGTACTATAAGATGCGCATTATTTGGAACATCAATCCTAAAACACATCCTGCTAGTCCCAACCAAACACACTCACACACAACAGAACCACATTATGAATTGGTATTAGCATAGCTTCAGTCGTTACATTAAGAAAAGAAAAAAAAAGAAAAAAAAAGAAAAAAAAAGAGAAAATTATTGGTACTGCTTGAGTCAGATAAGTTGACTCTATTAGTAACTAAAGACTTTTGAGAAACATTCAATGAAACAGTGTGCTGTGTATTAACCATTGAAACCACAATGAATCTGAATTCTTATCACAATGTTTCAACTTCATGCCGCCACAAGGATAGATAACCTTTGTGGCGACTATAATATAACTGGTAACATTCTTGGTGACTTGCATGTAGCATGTATAGCCAGCACTCAAGGGTAGCAAATCAACTGCATTCTGCAAGAATTTATTAGCTCACATGATTACGATGTGACAAAAGTGGGGGTTACCAATTAAAGCTAGTACACACAGAACTGATAGCTTCATGTTTTCTAAAAAATCAGCCCGAATTTAAAAGTAGCACAATATAAGACCTTGTTCTGAGTAAGTTCATACCTAAATCAACCATTAATTGTCAGTCATCTCTAAAGTTATAGTATTACAGATATACAGACACACAAACAGACAGGACGACTCACTAGGACCCTCTAGCGCATACAGTGAATAAATGACTGACTACACCCATTTATAGTCCTTCCACATTTAAAAGAAAGTTCACAGAAGCTACTGTAACACTATTGTAAAAACATACATATCTACTATATCAGGGCCGCAGGAGGCAATTTTGAACCTGAACGGCCATGCCACGCCCTCTAATTAAATGTACTTAATGAGTCAGCTCATTAATTAATGAAATATAATTAAGATTTATTAATTTTTTTTATTGTCTGTGTACTATGACATAAAATGGTATTTTAATGGTATGCTTTACAGAGAATAACAGAAATAATTAGAACTGCCCAAACATATTTGATCGATGTTCAACACCTTGAACGAACTCATTTAAACATGACTGAATATCAAGTTCATCAGTTTTGTCCTTGTTGACATTGAGAACCATGAGACTGTTCAATCTCTTCTCTGACATAGTAGCACGCAAATATGTCTTTATTCTTCTCGAACTTGATGCACTCCTTTCACTAGCAGCATTCGTTGCTGGACTGACTAGAATAATATTTAGTAATGTTGAAACTTCTGACAAAAGTACTTGCTGTGCTGGTGAAAGAGATCGCAAGTAATCAACTATGTCCGGGTTTGAAGGCTTCTCTGTAGATTTTTCTAAGCAAGCTGGCAATGTTTGGAGTTGTGTAGATAAGGACTTTTTGTGATGTCATCTTTATAAAAGTCGACAATATATTTCAATTCCTCACTATAATTTTCTTTTCTAGCTGCTTTCAAAATAAGATCTTCTAAATTTTTTAGAGTTCGCATTCCAGGTTGATCAAATCTTCTTTCCACAAAAGCAATGATTAAATCAAAGCATTCAAAGTATTCCTTGCGATAGTGCTCTTTTGGATCACTAGGATAATATGGTGACACAGCTCCAGTAGATAACTTTTGAGGGACACTTCGATTCCTTGGTAAAACTGGTCATTCACAGTTAATTTCTGCTATCTAGAAATCACCATTGACCAGAACATGTTATAATTTTGTTCATTTCTGAAACTTCCAAGTTTTTATAGTAAGTCTAGCTATCTTCAGGCCTTCAGAGGAGCACAATTTAGGACTTTGAAGGGTTTTGCTCAGATTGTCTGTATGCCGCAGTATAAGCTGTCCCAATATTACCCCAAATAAATATTCAAAAGTAGACATACAATGCCTTACACCAATTAAACGAGCACGAATTTCTGAATCAGTAGATATTTCAAGCGCTTCATCCTATAGAGCTTGCTGTTCAGAGGTTGTAAGTCCCTGAGCCTGGGTTAATAGCAGAGCAACTCGAAGGACCAGCCTATGTTAGTTGGCATGCACAGGCACATGCAATAGTGAGTAGCTAGGAGCCAAGTTCTCAGTGACTTAGATTTTTGGGTAATAATTAGGAAAAAGAAAGAGCACATGGAACATACAGGAAAAGGTGGGGTGATACACAGTGGGCATGTGCAAGCACACACCCACACATGCAATGAAACCTGAATAGGGTGATAATGAGCAATCGTTCAGGTGCACCAGAGTTCACTCAGGTGCAGCAGATGCCATCTCTTGCTGGCGTTTGTGAGATAGAAGATCCCGAACATACTGGGGGGGCCAGCCTCGGAGAGGGAGTGGCTGTCTGATTACCCAGAGGAATAGGCGTGGCACTCAAGGAAGCACTAGGGGCAGTCTGATTTCCTAGAAGTCCAGTGGGAGGTGGAGTCTTCATGAAAGTAGGTGTGGCTGAAGCTGCTATTGAAGGCATTGCTATGGCTGCAGGAGCAGTTGGAGTTACAGAAGACGTGTTGCTGCTGACTGGAGTTTCAGCAGGAACTGTATGGAAAGTGGGCATGTCGTCATCCAGGTGGAGTTTGATGAGAGAGATTGAACACTCCTCCTGTAGGTGGAACCTCCACACTGGACTTCAACAACTCTGACTCTTCCATCTGTCCCAGGTTGAACTGAGATGACTCTAGCCAAGGGCCATCGTCCTGATGAAAGATTCGCGTCTTTGAGAAAGACGACATCACCCACAGAAAGATCAGGAGATCCTCGCTTCCATCTGGTACGAGTCTGAAGGTGGTGTAAGTAGTAACCCTTCCAGGCCAACCAGAGATCTTGCTGGAGGCGCTGAACCAGTTGCCATCTCCCGAGATGTGACAACTGCCCTAAACTGGCAGGTTTAGAGGGAGGAGCCCTGAGAGGCCTGCCAATCAGGAAATGCCCTAGTGTCAGGGCTATGTCTGTGTCTACTTCCGTAGATCCGAGAGCCATGAGAGGCCTGCTGTTGAGGGAGGCCTCCACTGAGATTATGACGTCTTGGAATTCATCATATCTCAGAGGATGAGGAGCGATGATCTTCTTCTTCATTAGCCTCTTCATTTCCCTGATGCCGGCTTCCCACAGACCACCATGATGCCATTGAAGCTCCTTGTTGGTTGCCAGGTGAGAGATGGATTCAGAAGACTTCCTCAACATTCTCTGGATGGCTTGTAGTTCGGTTTTGGCACCAATAAAGTTGGAGCCGTTGTCTGAGTAGACTGCGAATGAAATTCCTCTTCGGTTGGAGAATCGGCGGAAGGCAGCAAGAAACTCCTGGGTATCCAGTGTCGCACACACCTCCAGATGGATGGCCTTGGTGGTGAAGCAGATGAACAGGCAGCAGTAGGTTTTGTCCATTACTGGTTTCCTTGTGTGGCCTCTTCTCAGGATGAAGGGACCAGCAAAGTCCACTCCAACTGTAGCGAAGGGTGGGCTAGGCGTTGTCCTTGCAGAAGGCAGGAGTCCCATCTGCTGAGAGATAGTCCTGGCATTGGTCCTTTGACAGGCTGGGCATCTCTTGGAAAGTCTCTTGAGAAAAAACCTCAAACCCGGGATGTAATACGAGTGTCCAAGGATGCTCATCAAGATAGATGTGCCTGGATGAAGTTGAGTGTGGTACTCCGTCTCCACCATCAGTCTGGTCAGGTGACACTTCAGTGAAAGAGGAGTGAGTTGTCTGGGCATTGTTGAAGACTCTGCCCTGACTCTGCCAGTGACCCTGATGATCTCGTGCTCGTCTAGATTGACGACCATCCCGGCCAGACAATGAGAACCAGGGATAGTCTTCTTCTTTCGAAGCCAGGCAAAGACTTCAGGAAAGGCTTGGTGTTGCTGCTGGAGTAGAAGAGATCTCCTGCTGCTGGCAAGTTCCAGAGAAGTCAGTGTCGGTGCCAGGGAGCGATCCTTGCAACAGTAGTTGATCAGGAAGCGTCTCACCCAGCTGTAGATCCTGATTAGAGTGGTGTAATTGCTGTAGCGAGTCCAGAGTTGAATCCAGAAAGTGCTCACTTCAGCAGGTGTTAATGTAGCTGTTAGAATTGCCCCCTTCACTCCAGGAAGAGATTTGGGCAGAGGTGTGGCTTTGACCGGAGGCCAGTTGACTTCCGGGCAGCTGAGCCAGGATGGACCAGACCACCAGATAGAGGAATTGATGAGAGATGTTGCTGAAGAACCTCGGCTAGCAAGGTCAGCAGGGTTGTCTCCGGAGGAGACATGCCTCCATAGAGCATCTGGAAGAGACTCCTGGATGGCAGAGACTCTGTTCCTCACAAAGACGTCGCTGATGGCGTGCGGCATCATCCTTAGCCAACCCAGAACGATTGTAGAGTCCGTCCAAGGCTGAGTGAGGTTGAGAGATAGTTTGAAGATGGAGGCTGCGTACACCAGTAGCTGGGACAGAAGATAAGCAGCTTGCAACTCCAACTTAGGGATGGTCTTGACTTTCAGAGGTCTGACCCGAGCTTTGGCCAAGACTAGAGAGGTAGTGATGGTGCCATCTAGGTGGATCTGTCTTAAGTAGAGAACAGCTCCATAGGCCACTTCGCTGGCATCAGAAAAGCCATGAATTGTGGTCAAGGTCACGACGGAGTCGTTGGATGAATACCTTCTGGAGATGGCATGGTTGTTGACCTTAGGCAGTTCCTCTACCCAGTCAGTCCATCTCAGCTTGATGGCTTCTGGAACTTCGTCATCCCAACAAAGTCTGGTAAGCCAGAGATCTTGAAGGATTGCTCTGGCAGACACCGTGAAGGGAGCGAAGAAGCCCAGAACATCAAACACCTGGGCAGAGATGCTGGCAATCAGGCGCTTGGTGATGGTCTTGTTGGAAGGAATTTCAGGCAATGTGACATGGAAGCAGTCACTCTGGACGTCCCAGTGAACGCCCAGTGCCTTGACAGAGTTCTCTGGAAGATGGATATCCAGATCTGCCATTTCCACCATTACTCTTGGGATGGAGTTTCTGAAGGCTTGAGAATTGGTTCGCCACTTGCGGATGATGAAGCCTGCCTTGAGCAGTAGGTCACAGAGTTGTTGTTGACAGTTCACAGCCTCTGCCAGAGTGTCAGCTCCTGACAGGAGGTCATCCACATAGAAGTGGTGGCGGATGCAGTTACTTGCCAGTGGGTGGGTCTTCGCGTGGGAGGATGCTAGATGCAGCAAGACACTGGTTGCCTGGAAGGGTGACGGTTTAATTCCAAAGGTGAGCCTGGTCATCCTGGCGTCAGTGATGGCTCCAACCTCATTCCTTGTGATGAATCTGTGAAGATTTCTTTCCGGAAGGTTCAGGAGAATCTCCCGAAACATCTTGCTGATGTCCGCTGAAAACGCTATCCTGTGTAGCCGGAACCTCAGCAAGAAGTCCTCAATGTGAGGATAGAGATTTGGGCCTGGCAGCAACTGGTCGTTGAGCGAGTACCCAGAAGTGGTTTTTGCTGAGCCATCGAAGACTGGACGGACTTTAGTTGAGGTGCTGCTGTCCTTGAAGACCCCATGAACAGGGAGATAGTAGCTGTCCCTATCCAGCTGGTTTTCTGGAACTATCTCGGCATGGCCCAAGGTGAATTATGAAGACATCTCCTGGTTGTAGGGCTCAAGTTTGTCCTTCTTGCGTAGACTTCTCTCGTTGCCGAGAAACCTGCTGACGGCCATCTTCCTGGACTTGCCCAGTGCTGGAGGATCCTTCACCCTGGGAAGCGACACAGAGTACCTGCCATCAGCTTGGATGGTGACAGACTGCTCGAAGTGCTGGAGAGCTGAGAGTTCTTCAGGACTGTGCTGAGGGGCCTTTGGAACCTGTTCCAGCTGCCACATCCTGGTGAGCAGAGTGTCAAGTGGTTGTTCGCTGGAAGCGGAAATGTTGTAGGTAGTGACGGTAGATGATGTGGAAGTGGGAGCTCTCACAGTCCAGCCTAATGTGGTAGGTGCCAGGGTGATATGATGCTCTCTGGAGAGCCTGGAGGGCTCTGTAGTCAAGAAGTTGACTTGATCGTATGTCCCAGTGATGAAATCGATGGGACCGCCCACGTCACCGTCTGCCAATCTGATTCCTTGGAAGATAGAAAGCTTTTTCAAGTCATCAGTGTTGACTGGAGGAGTAGAGTTGAAGGAAAGTGAAGTGATAGCTGCTACCAATTCCACGCGTTCCGGTGAAGGGAAGGCAGGAGTGACTTTCACTGTGGTTCTGCGGCTTAGGCTTGTTAGCGCCAACAGCTGCCTGGAGCTCTACATTGACCGGAAATCGATGAACTTTGAGGTGGGATGCCACTCTCTCAGTCATGATGGTGTGTGTACTGGCAGTATCCAACAGTGCTCGGACTGGAATGCTCTTCTCACCGCAATGGATGATACAGAGAGCGGTGCTCATGGAAGCACCATTGATAGACTTAGCAGTGTCATGGTCAGGTTTAGAGGGAACTTCACTCCTGGCTGAAGATAGGAGGGTGATGACGGTCTGCTTGGACTTGTCTTTGCTGTCCTGCTTGGACTTGTCTTTGCTGTCATCCTTGCGATGGAGAAGAGAGTGGTGATTGGAGCCACACTCCTTGCACCTGTAGGAAGAGGCGCAATCTCCGACTAGATGGCTGCCATGGAGGCAGTTCCGACAGTATTTATGTCTGCTGACCAAGTTCCATCGCTGATTGATGTCAGAGTCAAGAAAGGTCTGACACCTCAGAAGAGAATGGTTCAGACCTTTGCAGATCGAACAGGAAGACTTGTTGTTTGCTGGACCGGAAGTAGCAGCTGTCTTCTTGGTGGTGGGCTTCGTAGAAGCTGGGATAGAGATGGCAGGTTTGGGCTTTGATGGTAGATTGTGGGAGAGTGGCTTAATGAATGCCATGAGCTCTGGGACGTCAGAAAGCTTGTCCTCAGGGCCGAGGTGTTTCGCCCACTCCTTGGCGAGTTCCTCATTGAAGTCACTCACCACCAAGGCTACTGCGACTTGGCCCAGAGTGTTGCCCTTTACCTTTGCCATGGAGTCGATGGTATGTTCAACTCTTCTGATGATGGAATGCATCGAGTCTTGGGAGTACTCATACTTGGAGCGAGTAACCAGCTGCTCCACGTACTTAGGATAAATACTAGAAGCACGCCCATACCTCTCCTTCAGCTGCTTGAGAGCACAATCGTAACCAGAAGAGGAATAAGTCTCGACCAGCTCCTTTGCAGCAGGATCAGTCATGGCTTCTGCAAGTATGCAGCACCTATCACAGTCAGAGTACTGATCCCAGTGGTTCTTGATCACTTCGGAAAAGCGCTCAATAAACAGGGGAAAGTCTGTGAGCTTTCCTGAAAATGTTGGCGCCTTGATGGTATATGGTGCAGGTCTCCTTACCGAAGAAGCAGCCTCAGGTGCAGGAGTAGAAGCAGGGGTAGCTGTTTTCTTGTTCAGCTGAATCAAAACTTGCTAGACTGTTCCTGTGGCTTTCTTGGAGAATGGGCCTAAGTCGGGATGAGTAGTGAAAGGTGAGATGCCCCGAATGAAGTTCTGGAGCTCTTTGACCAGCTGATTCCCGACTGAAGAGAATTCCTTAGAAGATGGAACTCCATGGCACAGCCAGGTGTCTGCTCACCTCATCAGCTCGGGATACTGCAGATGTAGTGAACCCACTTTGATGGCTTCAGAGATTCGCTCCAAAGGCTCATCGAATTCAGCCTCCTTCGCCAGATTACCATTCACCTCTTTCTGCACCTCCTCTTCAGTAGAGCCATCAACAGCCATCTGCTCCAAGATAGACTCCTGGATGTCCAGGTGTTTGTGGATGATGGCCTGTATGAGATGCAATTTGATGTCAAGATCATCTGGGTTGACTTGAGAGACGTCATCAACTTTGAGCTTGTCTAACGCAGCATTGAGTTGCTTTGTGATTCGTCCTCGCATGGAAGCACGTCTGGACTTGAGTTTAGAGACAGCAGACATGGTAGAAGACCGTGTCTGTAAGACTTGACTGCTGAAAAGAAATCCCTGGGAATTGTAGTGTTGAGCAGAAGGCTCGGGTTGTCGAGAAGCGACGTTGAAGAGATGAACGAACGAACGAACAAGGACGGATGAACCGAATTGTAGTGTTGAGCAGAAGGCTCGGGTTGTCGAGAAGCGACATTGAAGATATGAACGAATGAACGAGGACGGACGAACGAACGAACGAGGACGGACGAACGAACGAGGACGGACGAACGAACGATTGGCAGTTAAGGCTAGCTAGTGAGCAGATATCTCATGAGTTGTATCCATAGAATTTCGTAATATTATATTTTGCTTAATTGTATCCCCAGCAGCCAAATTCAATGTATGTCCAAAGCAATGGACAAAAATGGCACGATGCTCTTCATCACTTATTTGTGTGCTGACACCACTTCTAGAACCACACATATTGCTTGCCCCATCATGGCATAGAGCTCTACAGTTAGACAAGCTAATATTCATACGTAACAAGCAATCTATGAGACACGCAACTAAATTATTTGCTGTTGTAGATTCCACATCGTAAAGACCAATGAATTCTTCAAAGGGCTGAAAATTGTTGTTAACCCAACGTAAGCATATCACAAATTATTGTTCTTTGTTGGAACAGTCAGTGACTTCATCAGCCATAAGAGCAAAGTAGCGTGCTTCTTGAATACTAGAAGCTATTTTTCTTAAAATATTAAGGGACATTATTTTAATTATTTCATTCTGAATTTGAGGACTAGTATACTTTCCAGCTTTTTTCTCAAGCATATCACAAATTTTAGGATCATCAATTGCACGAACTTGCAATAATTGCTTAAAATTGCTATCCACTTCAGTACCATTTCCCCTTAGTGCAATGCCCTGTCTACACAGAAACCGAATATTTTGTGCAATTTTTATCAGGTACTGCCTATTTGATTCTTGTTGTTTCTTGTGTGTAGATGATAACATACAACCAACATCTTGAGTGTGCTTGCTGGTATCTGAATCAAGAAATCAGATGCTGCTCTGTGAGAAATAGTGGATTCGTGCTAACTGAACCAACGAGTGGAATCCTTCCAGTTACAAAAGCCAGATACAAGGGTTGAATCATAAATTTTCCCTTGATCTTGTTGTGATGTCCTATGCATAAATTACACATGTTTATGTTTATGTATACGTAATACCAAATACTATTTCATCATAATAATGTATTTAATATACATTTTATTAACCTTCGTTACAATTCATAAAAAATATTAATAGAAATAATTTAGCTACAATTTTACATTTACTAAAACGTGAAATGACCTGTAATTACCTGCTTGAATGGCTCCCAAACAAGTAAAGCAATATGCCTTGTCACTGCCAACATCATAGTGTAGCCACTTCCACTTCCTAAACCAAGCACTCTGGAAGGAACGATTAACCACACTGCTCTTCCCGAAAGGCCTTCGAGGGAAAGCTATTTCAATAGGCTGAATGGGCTTCTCAGGAAGTTTTGGTAAGCTACCACAAGCACCGCTACCACAAGCACCTCCACCACTAGTCGTGCCTGACACTCTGCTCTGGAATAAACCAAAACGTGGTCACAATTGAAAAGTGGGCGTGGCTCAATCGAGTATAGTGCCACACCCCTTAGTTTCAAAAACCTAAACGGCCATGGCCGTTTAGGCCGTTCCAGCTCCTACGGCCCTGTATATGATATATAAATGGTTGACTTATACCTTTCAGCTCACAGTCCACTTCTTCTGATTAAGTTCCGTCCCTCCCAAGCCCTGACTGTAAACTTGAGGAACTCCTATAAAAGTAAAACATAAATAATTAAGTAAATAAATAAATAATACAAATAACTGTACACCATGCTCCAATATACTTTCACCTGTTGGTATTGTATGCGAGTCTGTGTATGCAGTGGCTCTGTGTGTCTGTATGTGTGTGTGAAGCTTTCCATACACACCTCAAAATGTGTATTGTTTCAATAGCGACAGCATAGCCAATGCTTTCTGTAAATATATTGTGTTGTGTTGAAGACCAAAGCCCAAGCTAAACATTCCGTTTGTCAATATTTTAGATCACTTCACCATCATTCCACATTTAGCTAGCATGCACAATTCTTCCTTGTTTGTACAAGTGCATTATATGACTATCACTAACACATTTTATTACTCATTGAATCATTTCCAATTCCTCATCTTATCAAATAATCTAATACAGTACTAATGATGTACTTTAGCACAAATGGCGAGTGAGCTGGTCTGACTGAAATTTAAATTTGAATGCTAGCCGCTTACAATATACTTTTTGTTATTTTGGTACAATTTATTTGTGCTATTCTTGCAGCACACGCACACACATGCACACACACACACACACACAAGTTTACTGGATATACCAACACAAGATTTATATCGTATTCTCTTCATGACTGAGACTATTGGACAAAAATTTTTCAAGGGTTAATCAAATAAATTTCCTAGGATAACACAGTAATATTGGTAAACCAATGGATGATGTATAAGCTAAGCCATGTTTCCAAAACCTTGAAAATGCTCTATTGTACCAGAGCTCTAGTTGATAAAGCATTTCGGATTCTCGACTATTGGACAACGGATTTTCAAGTAAGAACCAATCTGTTATGTAAGGCATATAGCCAAGATAACTTACTACCACCACTGCCAATAGAATAGAAAATGAACTCTGTTAAGCTTGTAAGACCATACTGCAAACTTCACTCCTATCCTGTCTCCGTAGCTCTTGCCAATAAATTTTCCTGATTATTAACTAATAGTCCAGTGGGAAATTGTACTTTGGATGCAATATTGTGACAGAGTGGACCAAAGCATGAAACTTAGCACAGTGTTTGTTGAAGGTATGTAGGGTGCCATCCAGATATACATTCCTTTACAAAAATATGTCTTACAAGAAACTTTGGTCAATATAATCGGCGATACCCGCGAATTTTTTTATTTGCGCGCCCAATACAATTATTATAGCAAAAATAAAAAAGGCGATATTACAGGCAGCTAGACTATTTAATAGAACAAGCTACCCTGATAGCTAGCCAAGTGTAGCAAGTTTCAGAGAATTTATTTCAGTAGAATAAAACCATAATATTTCGGCTTGTGGAGTCTTCTAGTGGTTACTGAACTGAATGAGGGTGACTGAACAAGGAACTTTGTATAAACAGATGATACAGAACATGAGATCATTGTGTGGTGGGGCACAGCCCATGGGAATGTTAGTAGGTGTTGAACAATTTCTGTGACATGTGAGTTGTACTTGGGAGGTGTGAAGGTGTAGTCATAATTGAATTAGTGGCAGTCATTCTGGAGGGACCACTAATCAAATTATGACTACATCTTCACACCTCCCAAGTAATGTAATACCTGTAATATCGCCATTTTTTTTATTTTTGCTATAATAATTTTATTGGGAGCGCAAATAAAAAAATTCGCGGGTATCGGCAATTATATTGACCAAAGTTTCTTGTAAGACATATTTTTGTAAAGGAATGTATATCTGGATGGCACCCCTTCTAATATTGCTGTACATACCTTCAACAAACACTATGCTAAGTTTCATGCTGCTTTGGTCCACTCTGTCACATTATTGCATCAAAAGTACAATTTCCCACTGGACTAGTCCAGTGGGAACTTGCTACACCTGGCTAGCTATCAGGGTAGCTAGTTCTATTAAATAGTCTAGCTGCCTGTAATATCAGGTGACTCCTAATCATTAACAGTAAAGTATTAAACCACCACAATACATTACAATAAACAATTTATATTGAGCTCTTTTACATAATTAACTGTTAATCAAAATTTCACACTTGGGAGGTGTGAAGGTGTAGTCATAATTGAATTAGTGGCAGTCATTCTGGAGGGCCACTAATTAAATTATGACTACACTTTCACACCTCCCAAGTACAACTCACATGTCCCAGAAATTGTTCAACACCAACTAACATTCCCAGGGGCTGGTGCCCCACCACACAATGATCTCATGTTCTGTATCATCTGTTTATACAAAGTTCCTTGTTCAGTCACCCTCATTCAGTTCAGTAACCACTAAGGCTCCACAAGCCGAAATATTATGGTTTTATTCTACTGAAATAAATGCTCTGAAACTTGCTACACCTGGCTAGCTATCAGGGTAGCTAGTTAATAGTCTAGCTGCCTGTAATATCAGGTGACTCCTAATCATTAACAGTAAAGTATTAAACCACAATACATTATAATAAACAATTTCTATTGAGCTCTTTTACATAATTAACTGTTAATCAAAATTTCACACTGAAAAAAATTTGTATTAATTAAACATTTTTTTGGCACCCCTTCTGATACTGTTAGATATGCCAAACCGAACGGAATGCGAAACTTTGTCTCCTACTGTATACTGATACGATCACTACAACACTTGTCAGTTTAGTCTATACTTCCCAGTACATGGTACACTTCTTATAGTCAGTATTACAGAGGGACCCTCACTGCTACAATTTGTAATGTTGGACCATTTTTCCTGTCAAAACCTGCTATCTAGGTCGACAACTAGCTAACACAAAAAGCGAGGGTCAAAGTACAACATGACATATGTATGTCTACACGCAAACTAGTATGAGCTACAGGTCTTGGCATAACTTCAATGGTTGTTGAAAATGAAATGAGTTTACACATTCAAAGACGACGAAAAAAATATAGTGCTGCTAGGTCTGCTATGCTTTTATAAACTAGTGATGTGCCTGAGCACAAATGGCAAGCGAGCCTAAAGCTATACTATTGTTAAACTATTGATTTACACTCATGCTATTAAAAAAAATCGAGATTTTGAAATATGTATATAAGGTAAAGGGAATTCAAAGCTATAGTAACCACACCCCACAACTGTTTGAATTGAAAAAAAAAAAGCAACAAAAAAACAAGTCACGTTATTCAAGTGTTTTCTTTGTGATATTCTTTAGTTAAGTAATAGTTGTAACGCATAATACTTTCACACTAAACTGAACATACCTGTGCAAGGCTTACCTTCGTGGTTAGTCTAGTGGACAATGCATTTTCAAGTCAATACTGTTGCGTAGGGCTTATAAATGTCAAATAGCTATTAACTTACCACCACCACTAACTGGAATAGAAATGGAACTCCTGAAAGTTTTTTTTAGTTCTAACTGTACCCTCAAAATAATTCAAAGCAGTAAACAATTCAATTTCTAGGATGATATGGGTAATGATCGATAAACCGGAGGAATCTGTTAGTGAAGTTTGGGACGGGGTCAAACGCCGAGTTAACACAAAAATACGAGATGGTCAAAGGACTAAATGATATACATACATCCAAACATATATATATAAACAATCAAATATCCCAGATTTTCAATTGTGTTACCCCAGTAAGTATCTCGCTCGCTTCACTCGCTCGCCAATAAAACAAAAAGTTCTGGTGTTTAGGTCTGCTCCAATTAGCTTGGACCCCGCCACTCACTGCTCGGCAGATCCATTTCTTTATTTGTGACCGTCTATGGGAAAATCGGGCACAACGCGGCATGCGTAGACGTCGCAAAAAGATCGATTTAGTTCTTAAAATGTGACCGTCTATAGGAAAACCAGGCACAACGCGGCACCCTTTGAAAATTTTTTTTTGCACTAACGGAGTTGTCGGCGTCCAGATATTGAGCTCTCCAAGTTTTATCGTCGTAGCTTAAGTCGTTCCCGCTATAATAGACCTAACCGTTCCCTTCCGTCGGCTTGAAACAATACATTTTTAAGAAATCGATCGATCTTTTCTCGATATTACGCACGCCGCGTTGTGCCCGGTTTTCCCGTAGACGGTCACAAATTGTATTAAATAGGCCTAACGAAGGGAACGATTAGGTGGTATATAGCGGAAATGGCTAAACCTACGGAGATAAAACTTGGAGAGCTTAATATCTGCTTGCCGAGGAGTGTGCAAGTGCCCAAAAAAATTTTTCGTCGGGGCCGCGTTGTGCCCGATTTTCCTGTAGACGGTCACATTTTATCAAGACAATTTACCAACTTATGTAACTAGTGACGTGGGCAAAAATAGAGGTCACATGTTCCATATTAATAAGTAAAAAAAATAAATAAATAGACAAGAGCTAATTTTCGCGTTCTAACAGCCAATATTATGTTAATTAATACTTAACTGCGTTAAGCTTCAATCAATATATTATTGGCTATTAGAACGAGAAAATTTGCTATTATTATCATTATTTCTGCTGAGAATGACTGAATCATTAAAGAAAACCTAAGATTGTACTATTAAATATCGATTCATCTAACCATTTGATTTTGCCTATTCCTGTTGAAAATTCTGCAAGGATGTCATGAAGGTATCTTAAAAAGTCTTCACTGATTCAGTGTTTCTGGTATGCTTTATCTCCTACTATTTCTCCTTCACACAATTCTAAACCAAATAAATAAAATAGCCATTCATACTAAACCATATCTTCATAACTTACTACTACTTATGGCACAGTTAAGCCAGTATCATCAGCAACTTCTTCCAACACATGATGACATGCCTATGCTTCACTGAAACACCAGTCACCCCAGCTCTGAATAGAGTATTGAAATGGGAAGTCTGAGCAACAATAAATGCTTTCCCTAATCTGTCCAGCGACGTCGGAAGCTTGGTCGCAGCTATAACAGCTCAAGACCCACGCTCTGTGAGGCTTGCTTCATAGAAAGCAAAATGGAGCTCACTGCGTGGGTGGAAAGGACTAGGTCGGAGAGAGGTATGGCTTTAATATGCATTTTTTTGGGGGGGGGTCTACGCATTGGCCAGGAAAGATTCCAATTTCACCCTATACTTCCCATCCAAGGTTTCCAGGAATCTTCGATACATTCAATCGAAAAATATTCCTGAACCGGGTGAATTTAGTACGGCCATGTCCACAGACCCTTTCCTTCCCCACGCCCCCAATAATGAAAGGAAAAGGAGGTCTGCTACGCCAGATTAACCCGCACGGTTTATGCTCCCAACCGACCGCCGCCGCCCATAATGCGAAATGTTTTTTCCGCTTATGCTAAGCAGCCTTGAGCGAGCTAGCTGTGTTAGCACACACCTTGGACGTGTTAGCACACACCTTGGACGTGTTAGCACACACCCTGGACGTGTTAGCACACACCTTGGACGTGTTAGCACACACCTTGGACGTGTTATTGTGCGGGCAGAAAATTGTAAGGAAGAAAAGTAAAAGCTAGCTATAGCTATGAAGAACTTCAAATTGCCACTATTATTTTTGCTCGTATTGGTGCAGCTTATCGGTACAATTTCTGGTCAAACTTGCAGAAGTACTCACCCTCAGAAAAGAATATGGATGCCAACTACCTGGAGGATTATTGTGGATACTGCAGATTATACTGATCTTCTTGGAAGTGGTGCTTCCTCGTGGGTTCCCCGTAATTTAGATGGAAATGGGTCTTTTTTTGGTCAGTTTGGAGGGTTATGCACAAGAACTTTAATGGCATGTGCGAATATGGACACTGGTACTGAGAATAACTGGGTCTTCAGTCCCTATATCAACTATAAAGCTGCCCGTGAAGTATTTTATAATGTCAGCTCTACTTATCTTACATTTTGTGGCAGTTGTCCTAGGCATCTTACTGCTTATCGCTATGATACAAATACTGCAAGTGAGACAGCTAGAACCAATTTTGCAAGCTACAGTCTTCTAACGGGATCTGAAAGTTCGTCGAGATATAGTGCATCCTCTATGTTGATAGAAACAGTACGTCCTTCTGGCATCAATGGTTTCTATTTTTCACTCAGAGACACAGGAGCGTGTGCCACTGTTGTGAGAGTCATCATTTATTATCGAGTGTGTGCACCTATGGTGAATGGACTTGTTATCTTCCCAGAAGTAGCAGTTCCTCCTAGGAGTAGTCCAAATGAGGCATATAATGCTACCTGTGCTCCCAACTCTCATCCAGTCACTAGTCTAACAGTAGACATCACCAGTTCTACGAGTGTTTGCACAGTGAGAGATCCCAGAGGAGCTCAATGCGAGTGTAATGCTGGATACATCAGATTCAATGACACTGTTTGTGAAGGTAAGTATTGATTTTTTATTTGTGCATTATAAAATTATGACTATTACACCACCAGCAAACACAGTGTTTGTTGTGAGTTCATTTTTTCTGAGACTCGTTTGTTCCATTCTTCATGATTGAATTGTTTCGTGACTTGATTACATGCAGCTCTGTGCATTAGTAACATTTATGATGATGATGAATCTGATAGTAAATACATAATGATAACCTGATACAACTCTGTCTGATGCAATATTCTGTTATACTTTCACTTGCAAAAGTCAATTAACATTTATAGTTTACTGTCCACTAATAGCATTTGGCTTTGTTTTGTTCAAGTCGAGTATTTTTACAAGTAGATATAAGTTGCCAATTTAATTATTGTACCTTTTTTTAGCCTGTTCACCTGGTGAGTATAGAGCTTTGAGTCAAAATTCAACTAGATGCTATCCTTGTCCAGCATTTACTAATGTATTAGCAACTGGTGCTGGTGAGTGTGCTTGTCTGACAGGATATTACAGGAGTGCAGAAGAAGGTTCTGAAGTTGCTTGCACGCGTAAGTAATTATTTCTTGTGTTCCCTCACACATATTTCCCCTTAACAATTTTAACTAGTTTTTTAGTAGATACTGGTATGGTATGAATTGTAAGTATGTAATGTGATGGTTTAATGTGATCTGAAAAAAAAATATGACTCTTGCAGCCTACCATGTATTACCACAGTTATAGCTTAGTGATCAGAGCAGATATTGTAATTGCTATTGATTATACCTTACCAGTTAAAATGTGACTAAAGCAGCAACTGTTTTTTGTTACTTGGTTTTATAATTTATATCATTGTCATAACGCTTAATAAGGTATGTTGATTTTATTCAATTAATTTATTATTGTTGGTTGTTAATTATTTTTTGGTAGTTGTTATTATTATATTAATTATATATATATATATATATATATCCATTCTGTGTAATTATTTAGAACCCCCAGGTCCTGTCCAGAATTTGAGAACTGTATCTACAACAGCCAATAGTGTCACAGTTACATGGGACAAACCAGCCTCCACTGGTGGGAGGTCGGACTATTACTATTTTGTGGGACGCTCGGACCCTCAAGGGTGTGCTACCAGTGTGGTACCTGTCAATAGCACACTGATGGATCTAGGAAACACAATAACATTTCGAATCGGCGATCTCCTTCCATTCAAGAGATATGTTTTCACAGTTATAGTTCACAATGGAGTTAGCAGTCAGGATAGCATCAATGTGGGATCTAGAAATAGGACGACTGAGGGCCATACTACGGAGAGTCGTAAGTTTTATATTATTCAGTCATTCTCGGCTGAAATAATTATATGGCCAATATTTTTAATTATAACTTAATAATAATTTAATAATTTTTTGGGTTAAGTTATAATTAAAAATATTGGTTGTTAAAAAGAAAAAAACATTCTCAAGTTTTATATATATTTTTTAATTTTCAGACAAAAATAAACTCCACTTTGATCATTGATTATGAAACCCTTTGACGACCATGATTAAATATCTGAATGTTAACCCTTTCGTTCCGGATCCCGCTTAGAAGCGGATGACGACCGGTCGGCTTCTCCGAATTTTTTAAAATAGTTACTTTATAGCTAGAACCTTCAGATTGCATACACAGGCGCCCAATTCATTGGAGAAGCATTTAAAATAGCTTTCAGCCATTCGACAGTACCTCACAGCAGTTGCGTTTATTTCATCCTCGGCAAAAATAAAACATCGGTTCTCCGTCGAATTAAAAAAAAGTTACCTTTTTCACAGCAGCTTCATTTATGGATCCAGTCATCTCCAGAGCTTTGTAGAAGCAGCGAAAAATTGCTTGAGCCCAGTAGCCTTCCATAACACATTGAAACAACTGCTTCTTTGCCGACCAAGACTTTGAGGTTTGACTTACTGTCTTCTCTTATTTTTATAAAATAGCCAGTTCAACTGGGCACCTCCCCATTACGTACAGTCTTAGGTAATGCTTATTACATCATAGGAAAAAAGTGAGCGTGTCGTGTGATCCAGGTAACTATGCAAAATTTGAATTTTTTTCAAAGTCATTTTGGAAAGATGGCGTCTACCAGTTACAGTGCTGTGGAAGTTTTAGACTTCCTTGATGCTGACTCTAGCGACTCAGGATCATGCAGAGAGGAGGAGACGACATCCACGGCTATAGGAGGCCCTGTATCAGGGTTGGTGGACCAGGCCCTGTCAACTCTGATACTGACAATGGGAGTCAAGAAGATGATCGAAGTAAGATTGTCTTTCTCTTGTCTTTCTCTTGAAAACTAGCAAGCTTCTGTTGTGGAAAGGACTTATTTATAGCTATATTGAGGTAGAGAAAGCTGTTTAGCTATAATATATATATATTTCATTGAGTTTTGAGATTTGAAAGTGGTTTGTAGTTTTTAGAAAAATTTCAAATTTTCAAAAAAATTTAAATTTTGTAAACCACATGTACTACTAGGACCAGATGTGTATGCAGTCACCGATCCGATTGTGAAGAGGACGCAGATGAGGTGACAGGAGCAGAGTCTTCCAGTGATGAAGGAGAGGATGCCGGACCTGAGTCTTCCAATGATGAAACAGATGAAGAGGCTGCAGGTTCCAGTGATGAAGAGTCTCCTCCTGCTCCGAGTTCTGGACGTCCTCGCGGTCGGAGAAGGCGGGCACCGAAGAAGAAGAGTCGGGTGGATGAGGTAGGGGGTGATGGAAGTAAGAGGACAACACACCCATTGATATTCCATAATCTTTTGTGTGAAGGACCACAGACTTTGATATATGTGGCTGCCCCCCCCTGAACATCCCAAAATTTGTAATATGTATTGTGACACAAATATCATTGTTGTCGTTGTCTGTGTTTTTGTGGTGTTGTAGTGGAGCTTCACGCTCGATGTATATGTGTGTGCGTGGAGTTGAAATGTTATTCTAGCGGCACTTCCGGATCTAACCGGGGAGGTAACTCTGGATGTTTTTGGATCGGAACTACTATGCCCTTTGTAATTTGAATTTCATGTGAGTGTGTGTGTGTGTGTGTGTGTACACCAGTCAATTTATGTATAATAAATTATACATTTATTTTTATGATCTGTATTAACCGGTATCTTTTTTTTTCTTGTGTATGTGTATGTGTGTGCATGCATTTGTGGAATGAGAGAGAGCAACCGTGGACAAGCAGTATGTGGCGCTTCGGATCCAACCGGGAAGATAACGAACTCGGGGTCTTTTTCGGTCCGTGACATCATCCATGCCGGGTAAGTTGAATTTCATTTCAACTTACTGATATTTGGGTGTCCAGTTGTGGGGGGGGGCGGGGTTATGGCACAAGAATGTCAGCGAAAAGCAATGCAGGGCGGGGGGGGGGGGGGGGGCAATTTAGCGAGGCCAGCTGTTATGTTACAAATATCATTGTTGTCTGTGTTTTTTTGGTGTTGTATGGAGGTTCCGGATCCTAACGTGGGAGGCATCGTTCAGTCTGTGACACCATCCATGCTGGGTAAGTTGAATTTCACGTGTGTGCTTCTACTGCTTTTCATTTTCAAATTACACTTTCTCAATACAACGGTGATTGTTTCTCTCATGGACAGTGTGGAGTATACATACCAGGGGTTCATACAGTGGGAGGCTAGCCCTGGGATCCCCCCCTAAAAATTTGGGAGTTGAATAGAAATGAACATTTTGGAAGCATTTATTTTTAGTCTATTATTGTAGACCATTATGTTCCTATCATAACTGAGCCATTTAGTGCATAGGATCGAACACTGATCGTCAGTGTGAAGTATAGACTCTTATGCAAGGATTTGCATCAAAGTAGTGAATGTTCCAAAAAATGGGTGTGGCGAAGTACACTCGGAGCCCCACCCCCCCAAACAAAAATCCTGTATGAAACCGCATACAATACATCATAACATTGCAATTATATAGGATCATGAATAATTTGTTGTTTGTATTACAAATATCTTTGTTGTCTGTGTTTTTGTGTGTATGAAATTGTTTTGTAGTGGAGCTCAACGTCCAATGGCATATGTTTCTTGTGGACACTCATAGATGTCTCCTACATGATCACAATCAGCACCAAACACAACAAACAACATATTTTATTGTTGAACTAATATAATATTGGTATAAAATACATCAAACAATATTATTTCTATTTTATATTGATGGGAAAAGTGGAATTTCTTGGGGGAAAATTTTTTTTTTAAAAGTATTAGTAGAGGGCCTAAATATTATTCAATTTTCTCAATCAAAAAATGAGAGGAATCCCAAACTCTTGGTCTATTTAGTGATATATGGTTGCTATGGGGTTTTCCCAGCCAGCATTGAGTTAAAAAAATAAAACGGTAATGCTCTATTCCGCGGTCGACGATTAGATTTTTCCGCGCGCGTAGAAACAATTCAGGAACGAGAGGTCTAATTATAGCCACTGGCCATTATACACTTTGTGTATGCTAAATTAAAATATTTGTGATTCATACTTTATTTTTGGAGGGTTTATTTTCCCCAATATTTCAGTAAGTGGACAATGAATATAATGTAGTTTTTTTTTGCTACAGTTTCAATGACTGCATGCAATCAGAACGAAAATCACTGTTTATATATTCATGACTATTATAGTCATGACTATTATAGTCGGGATGTGTGAGCTGCAGCAGCTAGAGTAGCTTTGGCTGCTGCACTTTTTAGCGAGAGTACGATAATGGTAAAGATTGTCACTATTGAAATTGCTTGTTGATATCGCGAATTATTGCCACCATTTGGTGATGTGAATTGTAGTTTAGGCCCTCCCCATGTGCTGTGACTTCAGCAGGTACTATTTTTGTTGACTGTGTTTTATATCTACGGAGCTTGTTTTGATCAGATATAAGGTAATGCTGGCCATTAGCAACTGAATGACATTTCAATTTCTGTGTGGATTGGTTGCTCGTAGACTATGAGTTGAGCTGCTAGTAGTTCAGCTATGGAGCTTCCCAGTTTTCCTCACTAATCCTGAAGATTTGAAAGATTTGGAAAATTTATTCATACAGATCAAGAACACTATCATAATAATAATTTGTTACTGTGGGGCTTACAGACATGGCTTAATGGCTTCAGCACTTTTTATGTGCGTCCTACACCCCTGATAAGAGTAGCTTAGTGTGTGTCTTGATGTGAAATGGCAACATTTGTGTAGATTATCTTAACTCACTCATTGTTTTCCAACTTCTGTAGCTCCTGGCCCTTCAATTTTGACTCCTCTGTGCTCAGTGGTAGTATGGCAGCCTCCAGCCAATCCTAATGGAATCATTACAGGATACGAAGTACATTACACTGGCGGAACACCATCTACCCTACCCGCGACTACAACTTATTCTGTTACGAGAATAAATCAGAGAACTAGCAACACTCAAGTTCAGGTAATAACTAAGCAATTCATCATTAGTTTCTTAATTTACTCCATTTCTAATAAACTGACTGACATTTTGACTCTGCCAAGTCTTGTTTAATATTTACTGGACCTCATACAATATACATATGTGACCCGCTCCGTGAAAATCGACCATTTGCAATAAATTATTGAAACACGTAAATGCCGAAAAAAGCCAAAAAAATTTTTTTACCTGGATAAAAATTTTTTTTTTAACAGGGGTAAGTACAAGGGTTTCTTGACTTCTGTGCAAAATTTCAGCGTTAGTAAATTGCGTTTTCATACACTAAACTTACTTTGTCTTTTGAAGCGGTCCGTGAACGAACTTATAAAAAAACGTCATCACAGAGTCACCATAACAACTCCCGCGAAATAGCTCCAGCCTGATAGTGTCGACCAATACGGCGGAGAGAATAGCTAATGCTATAAACCTTCTCGGTGCTGACAGCCTCCCACTCAACTACTACTTCCATGAATCTCATTATGGCCTAACCACGAATGTACATTACATAATATTAGTGGTCTCACACCTTTGGATCTAAGACCCATTCAATAAGCAGTGTACTATTCCAAGCAGTCTCAAGTTCTTTGAGATTAGTTGCAAGTGAAAACAAAAATGAAACAACAAACAAACAAATAACAACAAAACAAGTATAATAGAAGATGCTGTGACATAGTGACTGAATGATTTATAATTCAGTGAAATGTTAAAGGATTATTTTACTGTTATGTTGTGTTGGGATGACTCCCGTATTCCTCCCTTGTGATGCCGAGGAGAGGCCAACTCAGGTAAGAGTGAGGTTTGTATCTTTGCGGAGAAGCGGCGGAGGAAAATGCTTAAGGGCTCAACGTACTTCTTGATAAATTTTGGACTTACTGAAGCTAAAAAATTTATTTTCATTTTTTTTTTTTGCAAATGGTCGATTTTCTGGGAGCCGGTCACATATTATGGTGATAACACATATCTAGTTAGCTAGGTTGTTAATTTCTTTTATCATCTGCATGCAGTATAAATGGATTCTATTATGACAGCAAATATTTCTCTTTTTAACAGCCAATAATTGTTATTTATAACTTAACAATTATTAACAATTATTTACTGTTAAAAGGAGAAAAATTTGCTATTATTAGAATTATTTCAGCTGAGAATGACTGAATCATTGAATTTTTAATAGGTATATAATTAATTATATATAGTTTGAGTGATTATTATCACCATGTCTATAATTTATCTTGAAAAGATATCAGATGTTTTAATTACTGACTGTAGTCTACAAAATTATGGTGGAAAGTTACAACATATTCTTGACTGTGTTATATATCACTTAGTAATACCTATATAACAATTTTTAGGTTAGAGCTGTAAATGGAGCTGGAGCTGGAACGTGGTCCAATCCAATACAAGTCTGCCAAGGTAAGGGATTAGTTTGTTCTTTTTCAGGGAGACACAGAAAATTCTGATTTCTTATTCTAGAGAGTGTAATTGTTCAGTTGTTCGGATCAAGTCTTACCTTCTCACTGACTATTTTTCATGTAGTGTAAATAACTGTATTTGTTTAGTTTTTTTGTGTGTGTGTCAATCTTAAAAACAGCTTTTGGATGTTAAATTGATATTTTCAGGATAATTATGTTGATAAAATTGTGACTATGGTTTCAGATGCTTGTTCTCTACCATTCAATGTCAATGCCACAAGTTCATCATTAGTTCTGACATGGAATAGACCAGCCAGTGCATCTAGCAATACATACGCTATACAAGTCAGTAGTCCTGGAACTAATCCAATGTCATTTAATCACACCAATAGTGGATCTTCCTTGACGTACACAGTGGGTTCATTAAAATCTTTTACTTCTTATATGATAACTATTATGAATGGAGGGAACCAATGTACCACCACAGCTTCAACTTCAGAAGGGGGTAAGAGAATGCTATTATTTTATAAAAGTGCTGAAACTGGGAAGTACTTAACAAAGAGGGGTGGGGTTCTTAACAACCCATGTCTACTGTAATTATATTATATGTGAACTTTTGAATGTAATGTAGTATAAGGTAGCGGATAATAGTGATTGGGAAACTCTCACTTCTTGCTGCCTTACACTGTCCTCTCTATTCATAGGGCATGTCATATGTAGTCTCCTCCTTCGCTGCCTTCACTTTTGAAGTTTTCGCTGCTATTTACTCGCCTATGTCACCTACTTTTTAGCTACAATAGTCACCATTTCCTTATTAATTCCATGTTGTGGCGATGCTTTACCTCACTGACTATTTTTCATGTAGTGTAAACAACTGTATTTGTTTAGTTTTTTTGTGTGTGTGTCAATCTTAAAAACAGCTTTTGGATGTTAAATTGATATTTTCAGGATAATTATGTTGATAAAATTTTGACTATGGTTTCAGATGCTTGTTCTCTACCATTCAATGTCAATGCCACAAGTTCATCATTAGTTCTGACATGGAATAGACCAGCCAGTGCATCTAGCAATACATACGCTATACAAGTCAGTAGTCCTGGAACTAATCCAATGTCATTTAATCACACCAATAGTGGATCTTCCTTGACGTACACAGTGGGTTCATTAAAATCTTTTACTTCTTATATGATAACTATTATGAATGGAGGGAACCAATGTACCACCACAGCTTCAACTTCAGAAGGGGGTAAGAGAATGCTATTATTTTATAAAAGTGCTGAAACTGGGAAGTACTTAACAAAGAGGGGTGGGGTTCTTAACAACCCATGTCTACTGTAATTATATTATATGTGAACTTTTGAATGTAATGTAGTATAAGGTAGCGGATAATAGTGATTGGGAAACTCTCACTTCTTGCTGCCTTACACTGTCCTCTCTATTCATAGGGCATGTCATATGTAGTCTCCTCCTTCGCTGCCTTCACTTTTGAAGTTTTCGCTGCTATTTACTCGCATATGTCACCTACTTTTTAGCTACAATAGTCACCATTTCCTTATTAATTCCATGTTGTGGCGATGCTTTACCTACTCAGTTTGAGGCGATGCTTTACCTACTCAGTTTGTGGCGATGCTTTACCGACTCAGATTGTGGCGATATTTTACCTACTCAGTTTGTGGTGATGCTTTACCTACTCAGTTTGTGGTGAGGCTTTACCTACTCAGATTGTGGTGATGCTTTACCTACTCAGCTTATGACGAAGCTTTACCTACTCAGCTTATGGCGACACTTTACCTACTCAGCTTGTGGCAATGTTTTACCAACCTGACCCATCCAATGATTTCTTTACGAATACACACACTGTCATTGTTAGCGACTGACACACAAGCACATTTTTATATAAATAACAGTTATACTACGTGAATTGAATTTATTAATTTTTTGTTTTGTATTGTTTTTGTTTTTGTTTTTACCTATGATAAGTCTTCCACATAATTTTGTCTTGAATTTTTTTATTTAACAGCTTAAATACAAAATTAGAAAACTTCATTGTCTGTTTGATTGTTATAGCTCGGTGGTGGAACAATACTATGTGCTCCACTGATATTTGTGTGTGGGGGAAAGGGATATCATTAATAAAATATTTTTTTGGTGTTGTTACAACTTCTAATTTTTGCATTTTTGCATTCTCTACATACAGTACGCAATATGCATGTTTTGAGAAATCAGCATACGTGCGTGCTCACATTTCCCTTATATTTTCGTCTCTTTGTAGCTCCTTCAGCTCCCAGAAATGTAATCTCCTATTGTGACGTATTAACGTGGAGCACTCCTTCTGGCTTACAGGGTGAATTGACTGGCTATGAAGTCAACATAGTGAACAATAGAGAAACCAAGTTAATTGGACCACAATCATCCTCTTATCCTACTACAGATGAAGAGAGGAGGATGGGTGCAAGGATAAGGGTATGTGTTAGGCATTCTTTATCCAATAACTTAGTAAACATTTTGGCTCATGTGAACGAGGCGGAAGTGTTCTCTACTCTGAGAATGAATAGAGTTCAATTACATAAATATTTTTATTGCAGTCACCACAAATACTTATTGCACCATAACTCTCTGATAGTTGATGCTTCCAAGTCTAAATAAGTGATTTATAGTTAACTTTTGATAATTCAGTGCATTTTAGCTACTTCTTCTTACTAGGAACCAAGTTATGTTGGAGGGAGAAAGACTGTAGTTCGACCACATGGATGTAATTCAGTTTTTATGTCCAAAAAGCATCTAATTATTGTCATTGAGGGTATCAATCTAATTGTTTAGGTTTGCTATAATGTTTTTAGACTGTAATATAAGCAAAGGTATTCCCAGCCAAACTTCAGCGTTAGTAGATCGCGATTTCATACACTAAACTTACTTTGTCTTTTGAAGCGGTCCGTGAACGAACTTATAAAAAAACGTCATCACAGAGTCACCATAACAACTCCCGCGAAATAGCTCCAGCCTGATAGTGTCGACCAATATGGCGGAGAGAATAGCTAACGCTATAAACCTTCTGGGTGCTGACAGCTTAAGGTTAGGCTATAGAGTTCCTTCCACTCAACTACTACTTCCATGAATATCATCATGGCCTAACCACGAATGTACATTACATAATATTAGTGTTCTCACACCTTTGGATCTAAGACCCATTCAATAAGCAGTGTACTATTCCAAGCATTCTCAAGTTCTTTGAGATTAGTTGCAAGTGAAAACAAAAATGAAACAACAAACAAACAAATAACAACAAAACAAGTATAATAGAAGATGCTGTGACATAGTGACTGAATGATTTATAATTCAGTGAAATGTTAAAGGATTATTTTACTGTTATGTTGTGTTGGGATGACTCCCTTATTCCTCCCTTGTGATGCCGAGGAGAGGCCAACTCAGGTAAGAGTGAGGTTTGTATCTTTGCGGAGAAGCGGCGGAGGAAAATGCTTAAGGGCTCAACGTACTTCTTGATAAATTTTGGGCTTACTGAAGCTAAAAAATTTATTTTCATTTTTTTTTTTTGCAAATGGTCGATTTTCTGGGAGCCGGTCACATATTATGGTGATAACACATATCTAGTTAGCTAGGTTGTTAATTTCTTTTATCATCTGCATGCAGTATAAATGGATTTTATTATAACAGCAAATTTTTCTCTTTTTAACAGCCAATAATTGTTATTTATAACTTAACAATTATTAACAATTATTTACTGTTAAAAGGAGAAAAATTTGCTATTATTAGAATTATTTCAGCTGAGAATGACTGAATCATGGATTTTATTGAATTTTTAATAGGTATATAATTAATTATATATAGTTTGAGTGATTATTATCACCATGTCTATAATTTATCTTGAAAAGATATCAGATGTTTTAATTACTGACTGTAGTCTACAAAATTAAGTTTAAGATGGTGGAAAGTTACAACATATTCTTGACTGTGTTATATATCACTTAGTAATACCTATATAACAATTTTTAGGTTAGAGCTGTAAATGGAGCTGGAGCTGGAACGTGGTCCAATCCAATACAAGTCTGCCAAGGTAAGGGATTAGTTTGTTCTTTTTCAGGGGAGAGACAGAAAATTCTGATTTCTTATTCTAGATAGTGTAATTGTTCAGTTGTTCGGATCAAGTCTTATCTTCTCACTGACTTTTTTTCATGTAGTGTAAATAACTGTATTTGTTTAGTTTTTTTGTGTGTGTGTCAATCTTAAAAACAGCTTTTGGATGTTAAATTGATATTTTCAGGATAATTATGTTGATAAAATTTTGACTATGGTTTCAGATGCTTGTTCTCTACCATTCAATGTCAATGCCACAAGTTCATCATTAGTTCTGACATGGAATAGACCAGCCAGTGCATCTAGCAATACATACGCTATACAAGTCAGTAGTCCTGGAACTAATCCAATGTCATTTAATCACACCAATAGTGGATCTTCCTTGACGTACACAGTGGGTTCATTAAAATCTTTTACTTCTTATATGATAACTATTATGAATGGAGGGAACCAATGTACCACCACAGCTTCAACTTCAGAAGGGGGTAAGAGAATGCTATTATTTTATAAAAGTGCTGAAACTGGGAAGTACTTAACAAAGAGGGGTGGGGTTCTTAACAACCCATGTCTACTGTAATTATATTATATGTGAACTTTTGAATGTAATGTAGTATAAGGTAGCGGATAATAGTGATTGGGAAACTCTCACTTCTTGCTGCCTTACACTGTCCTCTCTATTCATAGGGCATGTCATATGTAGTCTCCTCCTTCGCTGCCTTCACTTTTGAAGTTTTCGCTGCTATTTACTCGCCTATGTCACCTACTTTTTTAGCTACAATAGTCACCATTTCCTTATTAATTCCATTTTGTGGCGATGCTTTACCTACTCAGTTTGTGGCGATGCTTTACCTACTCAGTTTGTGGCGATGCTTTACCGACTCAGTTTGTGGCGATGCTTTACCTACTCAGTTTGTGGTGAGGCTTTACCTACTCAGATTGTGGTGATGCTTTACCTACTCAGCTTATGACGAAGCTTTACCTACTCAGCTTATGGCGACACTTTACCTACTCAGCTTGTGGCAATGTTTTACCAACCTGACCCATCCAATGATTTCTTTACGAATACACACACTGTCATTGTTAGCGACTGACACACAAGCACATTTTTATATAAATAACAGTTATACTACGTGAATTGAATTTATTAATTTTTTGTTTTGTTTTGTTTTTGTTTTTGTTTTTACCTATGATAAGTCTTCCACATAATTTTGTCTTGAATTTTTTTATTTAACAGCTTAAATACAAAATTAGAAAACTTCATTGTCTGTTTGATTGTTATAGCTCGGTGGTGGAACAATACTATGTGCTCCACTGATATTTGTGTGTGGGGGAAAGGGATATCATTAATAAAATATTTTTTTGGTGTTGTTACAACTTCTAATTTTTGCATTTTGGCATTCTCTACATACAGTGCGCAATATGCATGTTTTGAGAAATCAGCATACGTGCGTGCTCACATTTCCCTTATATTTTCGTCTCTTTGTAGCTCCTTCGGCTCCCAGAAATGTAATCTCCTATTGTGACGTATTAACGTGGAGCACTCCTTCTGGCTTACAGGGTGAATTGACTGGCTATGAAGTCAACATAGTGAACAATAGAGAAACCAAGTTAATTGGACCACAATCATCCTCTTATCCTACTACAGATGAAGAGAGGAGGATGGGTGCAAGGATAAGGGTATGTGTTAGGCATTCTTTATCCAATAACTTAGTAAACATTTTGGCTCATGTGAACGAGGCGGAAGTGTTCTCTACTCTGAGAATGAATAGAGTTCAATTACATAAATATTTTTATTGCAGTCACCACAAATACTTATTGCACCATAACTCTCTGATAGTTGATGCTTCCAAGTCTAAATAAGTGATTTATAGTTAACTTTTGATAATTCAGTGCATTTTAGCTACTTTCTTCTTACTAGGAACCAAGTTATGTTGGAGGGAGAAAGACTGTAGTTCGACCACATCGATGTAATTCAGTTTTTATGTCCAAAAAGCATCTAATTATTGTCATTGAGAGTATCAATCTAATTGTTTAGGTTTGCTATAATGTTTTTAGACTGTAATATAAGCAAAGGTATTCCCAGCCAAACTTCAGCGTTAGTAGATCGCGATTTCATACACTAAACTTACTTTGTCTTTTGAAGCGGTCCGTGAACGAACTTATAAAAACACGTCATCACAGAGTCACCATAACAACTCCCGCGAAATAGCTCCAGCCTGATAGTGTCGACCAATATGGCGGAGAGAATAGCTAACGCTATAAACCTTCTGGGTGCTGACAGCTTAAGGTTAGGCTATAGAGTTCCTCCCACTCAACTACTACTTCCATGAATCTCATTATGGCCTAACCACGAATGTACATTACATAATATTAGTGGTCTCACACCTTTGGATCTAAGACCCATTCAATAAGCAGTGTACTATTCCAAGCAGTCTCAAGTTCTTTGAGATTAGTTGCAAGTGAAAACAAAAATGAAACAACAAACAAACAAATAACAACAAAACAAGTATAATAGAAGATGCTGTGACATAGTGACTGAATGATTTATAATTCAGTGAAATGTTAAAGGATTATTTTACTGTTATGTTGTGTTGGGATGACTCCCTTATTCCTCCCTTGTGATGCCGAGGAGAGGCCAACTCAGGTAAGAGTGAGGTTTGTATCTTTGCGGAGAAGCGGCGGAGGAAAATGCTTAAGGGCTCAACGTACTTCTTGATAAATTTTGGGCTTACTGAAGCTAAAAAATTTATTTTCATTTTTTTTTTTTGCAAATGGTCGATTTTCTGGGAGCCGGTCACATTATTATGGTGATAACACATATCTAGTTAGCTAGGTTGTTAATTTCGTTTATCATCTGCATGCAGTATAAATGGATTTTATTATAACAGCAAATTTTTCTCTTTTTAACAGCCAATAATTGTTATTTATAACTTAACAATTATTAACAATTATTTACTGTTAAAAGGAGAAAAATTTGCTATTATTAGAATTATTTCAGCTGAGAATGACTGAATCATGGATTTTATTGAATTTTTAATAGGTATATAATTAATTATATATAGTTTGAGTGATTATTATCACCATGTCTATAATTTATCTTGAAAAGATATCAGATGTTTTAATTACTGACTGTAGTCTACAAAATTAAGTTTAAGATGGTGGAAAGTTACAACATATTCTTGACTGTGTTATATATCACTTAGTAATACCTATATAACAATTTTTAGGTTAGAGCTGTAAATGGAGCTGGAGCTGGAACGTGGTCCAATCCAATACAAGTCTGCCAAGGTAAGGGATTAGTTTGTTCTTTTTCAGGGGAGAGACAGAAAAATCTAATTTCTTATTCTAGATAGTGTAATTGTTCAGTTGTTCGGTTCAAGTCTTACCTTCTCACTGACTATTTTTCATGTAGTGTAAATAACTGTATTTGTTTAGTTTTTTTGTGTGTGTGTCAATCTTAAAAACAGCTTTTGGATGTTAAATTGATATTTTCAGGATAATTATGTTGATAAAATTGTGACTATGGTTTCAGATGCTTGTTCTCTACCATTCAATGTCAATGCCACAAGTTCATCATTAGTTCTGACATGGAATAGACCAGCCAGTGCATTTAGCAATACATACGCTATACAAGTCAGTAGTCCTGGAACTAATCCAATGTCATTTAATCACACCAATAGTGGATCTTCCTTGACGTACACAGTGGGTTCATTAAAATCTTTTACTTCTTATATGATAACTATTATGAATGGAGGGAACCAATGTACCACCACAGCTTCAACTTCAGAAGGGGGTAAGAGAATGCTATTATTTTATAAAAGTGCTGAAACTGGGAAGTACGTAACAAAGAGGGGTGGGGTTCTTAACAACCCATGTCTACTGTAATTATATTATATGTGAACTTTTGAATGTAATGTAGTATAAGGTAGCGGATAATAGTGATTGGGAAACTCTCACTTCTTGCTGCCTTACACTGTCCTCTCTATTCATAGGGCATGTCATATGTAGTCTCCTCCTTCGCTGCCTTCACTTTTGAAGTTTTCGCTGCTATTTACTCGCCTATATCACCTACTTTTAGCTACAATAGTCACCATTTCCTTATTAATTCCATTTTGTGGCGATGCTTTACCTACTCAGTTTGTGGCGATGCTTTACCTACTCAGTTTGTGGCGATGCTTTACCGACTCAGCTTGTGGCAATGTTTTACCAACCTGACCCATCCAATGATTTCTTTATGAATACACACACTGTAATTGTTAGCGACTGACACACAAGCACATTTTTATATAAATAACAGTTATACTACGTGAATTGAATTTATTAATTTTTTGTTTTGTTTTGTTTTTGTTTTTGTTTTTACCTATGATAAGTCTTCCACATAATTTTGTCTTGAATTTTTTTATTTAACAGCTTAAATACAAAATTAGAAAACTTCATTGTCTGTTTGATTGTTATAGCCCAGTGGTGGAAAAATACTATGTACTACACTGATATTTGTGTGTGGGGGAAAGGGATATCATTAATAAAATATTCTTTTGGTGTTGTTACAACTTCTAATTTTTGCATTTTGGCATTCTCTACATACAGTGCACAATATTCATGTTTTGAGAAGTCAGCATTTGTGCGTGCTCACATTTCCCTTACATTTATTCATATGAATGCTGGCAATTCTTTGATTTACACCATATCATCACTGAGACCATTTACTTCATATGCAATCACTTTTATGAATGGAGAGAACCAGTGTACCACTACTGCTGCAACTTCAGAAGGGGGTAAAATGAAATGTAATGCCATTTTTACATATTAAATATTTCCAATGCTATGAGCAGATCTCATGTAATTTCTCAAATTGATGTTGTTGTTCAAAATGAAAGATCTTTTTTCTCCCTATAGCTAATTCCACATGACATAATACTAGCCCAACAGCTCTAACATTGTCTAAAGTAATTATTATAATTATTAATAACATAGGTCAAAAATGTTCAATAATTAAGATTTTTTAAACAGTTAAATTTAGACTTCTTATGTCCAATTTTATATAGACCCTTCAGTTCCCAGGAATATCAGGACATACTGTGATGTGTTAACTTGGAACACTCCTTCAGATGTCCAGGGTGAATTGACAGGCTATGAAGTCAACATTGAAATTGGAAACAAACAGGAAACCAAGGTTATAGGACCAGAATCCTCCTCCTATCCTACTACAGATGATCAGAAGAAGATGGGTGCAAAGATACGAGTAAGTTGGCACAATGAATATACAGTGAATTCAAATCCATACATGTATATGTATGGAATTGAATATTAATACAGTTTACTGAGTGAGCACCCATGGACACTTACACATTAACTTCCAAATGGTGATGAGTTAAATTTCACAATATGAATTGCGAGTGCCCACCTAATTTCTCATTGCTGACTAGAGTTGCATGAGTTCTATTCCATGCGATACAGATACAGAAATGGTATTATTTTGTGAGCATGTCAAGCATATAATGATTTTCTAAGCTTTTATGGTATTTGACCTCAAGTTGTATTGACAATATTTATACATGCTAATAGCTTTGGACATTTAACGTCTATTATTTGTATCAACTTTAAGTGAGAGAATTTTATGTATGGTGGTATAGGTCAGAGCAAGCAACACTAAAAATACTGGAGCATGGACCAGCTTCTACAACATGAAAAGTAAGATGAAAGAATATTTTTCATATTATGCACAGAAAAGATTGAGTTATGAAGTATCACTTATTATTGACAATAATTTTTATAGATTAGTGTAATTCAGATAATTGTAACCTTGCTTTAGTAGCTACTTCGTAATCTGAAAAGAGGCATGAAGATGTATTCATTGATCAATTTTCTTATTAGTCTTACTTCTCATTAGTTGATGTTCAAGCTAGCTATTTGCAATTTTCCAACTTAAATAATTCTACCCACTATATAATCCTTTTTCATTTTTTTATTGGTTTCTTAACTGTAATTCTTTCATTGTAATATATATGATTTTTTTATTGGGTTGAATTGGTGTCACTTAATTCGTTTCTTATCTGCAAGAACAGGAAAAAAAATTTTCAAGAAAGCCTTGAACCAGTGTCCTTCAGCTCCATAGTCAATGACACTTACCACTGAACCTTGTGTTAATAACATTGATCTTGGAAGTCTGTGTTACCTTTTTTGTTGTCTCTCCTTCCCCCATTTTATCGGCTCTTGGAGTCCTCTGAGATTAAGCATGTTAAATTTTATATTTAGGTGCTAAAACCAATCCCCAATCCCATGTTCCCTATATTGCTAGCCCTTGCCCTGCCCATTTCCTCATTTTATAAAAACTCTCTGGAATCTGTTGATGCATCTTCTCCCATATACTCCTAGTTTCACGAGTTTTGTAACATATATATAATATAGATAGATAGATAGAAAGATAGATAGATAGACAGATAGATAGCTCTATATATTGGATGTTAAAACTACTTGTGGGGGATTTGCAATACATACAGTTTAATTTATGTTCTATTCTTTTAGAATGTACTGAAGTAAATTTAAACTCAAATGAACAAAGTTCAAGTAAGTTCTGTTTTTACACAATCGCCAAGTATTAAGCATTTCATTGAATCTATATAATAATACGCTTGTGTGTCAGTAACGACGACAACCGACGACGGTGTGTGTATTCATGAATAACTCATGAGCTTGGTACGGTTTGGTAAAGCATCATATCTTTACCGTAGGTAAAGTGTCGTCACATTCAGTAGAACGTGCCGGTTATTTCTAAAAAGTGGGTGCAATAGAGACGATGGAAGGCGGCGTAGGTATCAAAAAGGAAGGCGAAAGTACGGAAGAGAAGGTAAAAGGAGATTAATTGTAACTGAAAAGTGGATGGACTCGGCGAGGTAAGACGATGTAGGTTTAAAATGGAAGGGAAGAAAAGGCAAAAAGGTGAGCAAGGAAGGCGAAAGTACGGAAGAGAAGGTAAAATGAGATTAATTGTAACTTAAAAGCAAATGGAATCGGCGAGGTAAGGCGGTGTAGGTTTAAAATGGAAGGGAAGAGAAGGCAAAAAGGCAAGCAATTAATTATAACTTAAAGCAGGTGGAATAGACGAGTAAAGGCGGGGGTTAGTTTTCAAAAGAAAGGCTAAAACGCGAAATAGAAGACAAAAGTTTCTCAAAGTCGGACTGAAATGCAGGAGAGATAGACAAAGGAAAAGGCGGCGCCATGACTCAAAAAGAAGAGCTGAAGATAGGAGTGGTGGGACAGAAGAAAAGCTCAGATAATTGTGGTGTTTTAGTTTAGCTATTTGTTGTCTCATATTCGTTTACAGCAACTCTCCATACGTCGTTTGAGCTCACGCGGCAAGGTGCACCAGGCTGCCTCTCCTCCAGTAGCCGTTCTCCGGACTCTGCGCACACCTCTGGCTATCTCCAATAAACTGCTCTCTTCTGACTCTCCGTTATTGTTGTATTGATGTTTGTTTACTCTTGATATAGGCGGGATCTTTTTAGAACTAATACAAACTAATTGAAAAAAAATTGCTCGCGTACTCGTAGTACGAGATATGGGGGTGGGGCTATTTCTTAAGAATTGCAAGTGGAATTAAAGTTCCAAATTTTGTATGAGTTTTTCTTGGAATCTAATAATAAGAATGACACAAAAATTTTACACACGGGTAAACAAAAAAAAATGAACTGCACCATAACGAGAATTTTTCACTATCTTATAAATAGAAAAAATGTAAATATATCATAAAGTAATATTGAAATGGATAAGAACTCGTTGTCTTGCAGTAGAGTATCGGCTCGGCTAGTAGTGCACCAAATTGCGGAGCTCCAACTTACCCCACCGCTCCTAAAAAGTGCTACAAAGTTTTATAACCAGGCCCCGATATTTCCTCCAGATTCACTCTAAAATTAGTGAGCGGCACCTTCGGCAGGTACTTTGTCCTTGTGTTGTAGTGGAGAAGCCGCTGTAAGTATACAATAGTAGTAATCGTGCATAGCAACCATCAACAAAAAATTGCGTAGGCGGTGTGCGGCCACACTTAACCAATGGTAGAGAATGATAATTGAGCAAGATAACTTGTGCTACCGCATTCTTAATTTGAAATACGTCAAGTGCCACTATGTGGCGGGGTACTTGCTAATTGTTAATAATTATTGAGGTTTAGTGACTTTCTATAAGTATACAAAATGGGATTAAATTTGGTTTGAGTGGCATTGGTCAGTTATATTCATGGACCAACAGACTAAAACTGTCTAGCTATCTATTTTGAGTTAACTTTTGAAAAGTGACCAGTGTGTCATTCTATCTTTGTTGATACCATAGCTTAAACAGCTTCTTATAATGAAGAAAGAGAACATGGTTAAGATTAAGGGATTCAATTTTTTAAATGCTTAATTGTTTTTAAAAATCTATTCAGGTGCTCTGGGAAGCTTCAACGATGTTGATGTACTAATCATCGTCATAGTAACAGCTGCTGTGTGCACAGTCATTTTTATCTTGATAGTTGTATTGGTCTACTTCTGTTACAAATGTCACTCCAAGGGTATCAGCTCCAGCAAGTCAAAGGATAACAAATAATGTACAAGTACTGACGTCAAACTTAATAATTTTTACTAAGCAGATTTCTCAGTTAATGTAGTAACTGTATGCTGTATAATGAATTTTTGTACAATATATTTATTTTTATTTTTTTCATTCTGTTTCCATTATTAAAAAAAAAACAATTTTCATGTTATCCAAGGGTGTATGTCAAGTTGGATATATATTTTTTAAAATTCACTAACTCCATGGATCAGTGTTGTTTCCTAAGCAATTTGCCCTAAAACTTTATCTTTTTGGGGAGAGGAGAGTTGGATATGCAACTCATAGCAGTCATTTACTCTTTCTTTATATACCACCACTGCCATTAGACTCCCAATACTTCACAACGCAACTAGGAACCTTCCTTCTCAGTGCAGTTCTTTACTCCCATTTATTCTTCCTTTACTACTACAGGCATACTCGTTTAGATATTTTAGATCATTCCTAATACATCTAAGGTATTAACTATTTTGCTTCCAGAAACAACAGTATAATTCTGTATGCTATCGGCAAGGGCATATCTAGAAAATATTTCATGGAGAGGCAAATGTTTAATAATTAATGTCAGTTGTGCATAGCATGGGCAAACTTTTATAAATGTATTTATTCCATGGTAGATATCTTCACAATTAAGTATGTGACCTGAGATAACTCACGTTATCATATAATAGTGTCATCTCATGGCTATATTGGGCAAGCTCATTATACCCTTGCAGTTATAGCAACCAGCCTGGCTTACCAGTTTTCAGAGTTTTTACAGTTACCTTACTTTTGTAGCCTACACCCAACCAGGTTAGAGCAGCTGCTAAAATATTTGGGGGTGTGGGGGCCCCTAGAAAATTTTACTGTCAACTTTACACCAACATTTCACTCTCAGGTTTTATTTTCACTCGCCTCTGGCTCATGAAAATAAATTAGCCTGTGCTTGGAATATTTCGCCATATCACAATCTGACACATGTAAAGGTACTATGTATGCATAATTATACATTTATATAATATACATATATTTACATATATAACTCATGGCCGCAGAAAAATTGGTTTTATTTAAACCCAAAAAAGTAGTTATAATTTATAATGTTTGATTCTCCATAGAGCCTGAAATTTTTACCAAGCTTTTCACCACTGTATCTCAATAAAAGGTAGTAATTATATTTATTAGGAGAGTTTTGGCTGCTTAGCTATTGATTATGTGTTTTGCTTCAACATGCCCCCCTTTTTTTTCATGGCTAGCTACTACACTAAATTAATGCTAAATGCTATATAAAATAAAGTATCAATGTAAACTACTGGGAAAATGACCCTCCCCTAAGTACAGCCCTGATCGAAAGTCAACAATTAAGGGGCAGTGGGTAAGGCCGACAACTGCTAGCCTATGCTATAGTGAGTTTGACGTTTTTCACCTGACAAAAAACAATTCTGGCTCTAGTCCATTGGAATTCTACAGCCAGTTTTGATGATTAATCAACGTAACTAGCTCTAGTCCATTGCAATTCTACTGCCAATTTTGATGATTAATCAATGTAACTTCCTCAAGTTCATCATTGGTTCTAACGTGGCAGAGACCAGCCAGGATTTCTAATAATACATATATACACTGTTCAAGTCAGTCGTATGGGAATCAATAACATGTCATTCACTCGTATGAATGCTGGCAATTCTTTGATTTACACCATATCGTCACTGAGACCATTTACTTCATATGCAATCACTTTAATGAATGGAGAGAACCAGTGTACCACTACTGCTGCAACTTCAGAAGGAGGTGAAATGAAATAATACCACTTTTACTATTAAAATTTTGAAATTGATGTTTTTTATATATATTCAAAGTGTACAAAAATCTAATTTATATTCTACCACTAAATATTCCACATGCCATAGCACTAGCCCAACAGCTCTAACATGGCCTAAAATAATTATTAATAACATACGTCAAATGTTCAATCATAAGTAACAGTTAATTTTGACATTTGTAAAAAATGTAGAAACGTTTCCTACATTTTGGAAATGCAGGAAATTTCCTACATTTTTCCAATGTGTTTCTGCAGTGGCCAAAAGCTGAATTGTTCCTGCATTTTAAAAATGCAGAAATGTTTCCTACATTTTGGATGCAGGAATATTTCCAGCATTTTTCAAATGTGTTTCTGAAGTTGTCAAAAGCTGAATTGTTCCTACATTTTAAAAATGTAGCAATGTTTCCTACATTTTGGAAATGCAGGAATATTTCTAGCATTATTCAAATATGTTTCTGCAGTTGTCAAAAGCTGAATTGTTACTACATTATAAAAATGTAGAAATGTTTCCTACATTTTGGAAATGCAGGAATATTTCTAGCATTATTCAAATGTGTTTCTGCAGTTGTCAAAAGCTGAATTGTTCCTACATTTTAAAAAAATGTAGAAATGTTTCCTACATTTTAGAAATGCAGGAATATTTCCTACATTTTTCCAATGTGTTTCTGCAGTTGCCAAAAGCTGAATTGTTCCTGCATTTAAAAAATGCAGAAATGTTTCCTACATTTTGGAAATGCAGGAATATTTCCAGCATTATTCAAATGTATTTCTGCAGTTGTCAAAAACTGAATTGTTCCTACATTTTAGAAATGTTTCTACATTTTAGAAATGCAGGAATATTTCCTACATTTTTCCAATGTGTTTCTGCAGTTGCCAAAAGCTGAATTGTTCCTGCATTTTAAAAATGCAGAAATGTTTCCTACATTTTGGATGCAGGAATATTTCCAGCATTTCAAGTAAGTTTCTGCAGTTGTCAAAAGCTTGAATTGTTCCTACATTTTAAAAATGCAGAAATGTTTCCTACATTTTGGAAATGCAGGAACATTTCCAGCATTATTCAAATGTGTTTCTGCAGTTGTCAAAAGCTGAATTGCTCCTACATTTTAAAAATGTAGAAATGTTCCCTACATTTTGGAAATGCAGAAATATTTCCAGCATTATTCAAATGTATTTCTGCAGTTGTCAAAAACTGAATTGTTCTTACATTTTAGAAATGTTTCTACATTTTGGAAATGCAGGAATATTTCCTACATTTTTCCAATGTGTTTCTGCAGTTGTCAAAAGCTGAATTGTTCCTGCATTTTAAAAATGCAGAAATGTTTCCTACATTTTAGATGCAGGAATATTTCCAGCATTTCAAGTAAGTTTCTGCAGTTGTCAAAAGCTGAATTGTTCCTACATTTTAAAAATGCAGAAATGTTTCCTACATTTTGGAAATGCAGGAATATTTCCAGCAATTTTTCAAATGTATTTCTGCAGTTGAAGCTGTGTCGATGAAAACTGGAATCTGTTTTGAGCTCTCTACTCCATCAATTAGCTGTTCTTAATAGTTGATACCTAAAAATATAATTTTATATAAATATTATAATCTTGTAATTTTAATCTTAAATGATTGAAGCACTTTCACCTTTTATTGGCTGAGATTTTGTCTTCTGACTGAGCTGATGAGCATGTTCAAGCCAGTTAGTTCACCAGGTAGAGGCATTGACAGTTGCTTTACTTAAATATCTTTAATCCATTTCAAAGTATTTTCCAATAATTTCAAATTGTCAGGATATAGTAGGGTGCCACCATCAATGGCAACTTGCTGGGAAAAGTGTTGCCATTGGGAAGAAAAGCAGCCCACTTTGAGGCAATCAGAATGGGCCGGTACTCCATTCTTTATAAAACATGACACACTCTCCTGATTCATTACATTGAAACTTGAATTGCTGTGCCTTAAGATGGTCATGGAGTAGAGGAGTTTGATCTGCCTTAAGATGGTCATGGAGTAGAGGAGTTTGATCTGACATCCAATCCTTGACATCAGTTACAGAATCCAAAACCACCACTTGTAGGAGGTGGTGAGAAAGAAACTACTATACTTTGACAAAGATCTGGAAGAAACAAAACAAGGAAAAGTGTACAGTTTCATGTAGCTTATAACTATGCTAGGTTAGGTGACCTGGAATAGTCAGTCCATTGCGATGTTGCAGTATTCGAGATATGCATGAAAATGTTAGGTCTACATCCTCATGAGTATGTCCAACTGGTAGGAATCCAAACTTCACCTACACACATAAATATCTATATCAACCTGGGATCAGTCAAATAATATCCTAAATACCATTTTCTGAACACTCCCAATTCAACCAATATAGCCGCAAACGTGAGTGTAAACTTGTTCTTACTGTCATGACAAGTGTTATCCATCTGAATATACAGCATTTCTGGTAATCCATCCTGCAGCTTATATTTTTACATCACTATGAATCACTTTACATCATATTGATAGAATTCTTACCTTCAACTGATAAAATACTCGTAATAAAACTTCCACAGTCAGATTGGAGTCATGGTTAAATTGTCCACTGTCATGGTTAAATTGTCCACTGTCTATGAACATCATAGTGAATCGGCCATGAACTTTAACTCCAGTGATATGTGTTTCCAGCCTGTAAGCACCAGCCATCACTTTAGGGTTGTTGACAATGTGGGGTATTTTTGTTTTTAAAAAATGCCTGAAATTATTGTAAAGCCCTTTAGCTACACACTGATGATAGCACAAGATTTGGGCTACTATGCAATATTCAGAAGTTACACAAACTCATAGCTAAAAAATAATGACACTATAAATTACAAAACTAGCTAGCTATCTGAACCAATACAACTAAAACATATTACCTCTTGTTCTGTTCCTTGTGGGGTTAGTCAATAAGGGAAGCATCTCCAGGCCACAAGCTGAAGAACCATTGCTGCAATCAGAACTAAACAATAAGCATTCATCAACATCCATCTTGAACTCCATTCAAGAATTTGAATTTTGCCTATTGTCCAATGAGCTTGCTGGAAGCTCAGGAAGTAATTAACACCATGTGGTTTTTTTATAGCCTGTAGCCAAATAGAATTCAGTGTTCAGTAAAATGGCTTCAATTCAGGCAGTGAGCATGCAGCTTAGAATGTGTAAATGTTTCTTCAAAACCTTGGCATTTGACTTTCTTCACACAAGACAAGCAAGTTTTTCTTTGGAAGAAAGGAAGTCGAATGAAGTTAACCAATGGTGTTTCCAGTGGACCTGTTGTACATACATCTGTTAGGAGTGCAGATGTCATAAACGTGAGTATTTTAATAGTCATTGCTATAATACTACCATTTTAGCTGCCTACATTGATCAGTTAGGCTTCCACAATTTGGAGTTTTTGTGGTGCGACATAGCTAGCATAATGTCTGTGTGTTTCTAGCAAGCTACCACCATCAACATTTTGTTTGATAATTTGTTTCCTCAGTGTAAAGGTCATGACAAAGATGGGAGCAATAAAGTTTTAATTGCCGACTTGCCAACTTTACAAAGGATGCTAATGATTTCTGTGCGGAAATGGCTCCTTATCTTTCTGATGTGATGACCTTTTGTGCCAGTTTATCTTCAAAGACAATGAAGCCACAGATGGAGACACATCAATTTTGTCTAACGATCCAGCCTCTTCACAAGGAAGGAAGAGATGCAGAAGTACTGCTGAAGCTATTGATCCACCTAATGCTAAGATGACCAAGAAAGGGTATAAAGAGCAAAAACGTGATCTAGAAGAAAAAATTCCATATCAAATAGGTGAGATATCATGTGTTCTTTTTTTTATTTATTATTATTGCTTCGTTTTTGTGGTATCATTGGCAAGCATGTATAGTAGCTATTTAGATTGTTGTCAGGATAGTAGGGAATATATGTATATTAAGTGTATTTCTTAGTAGAATGGGAATGCATATGCAAAACAATTGGGAAATAATTTTTTCTATTTTTATATCTTGGATCTTGACCTTACCATGCATTGACAGAAAACTTGCCAATTGCTGTTTGACCTGACTTGAATTGAGTAGCGCTAAATCAAGGAAACTTAACCAATGATGGAAGCTTTATTTTTGATCTTATTATTATAATTGATATAAGCTTTATGATCACAACCTAATCATACTAATTTTTTTTATAGCCATTGTGGGTCTATTGTGTATGTATGTTTGTTTGGGTTGCATGTGCTTGGGATAGTGTACAATGAATAGTTACATGGTGTGTATTTGTGCTAAAGTAGTGTCCCCATGCAAGTAAACCACATTTATTAATTAGGACTTAATTATTATTTTGGTGCTCATAGCATTAACTTCTACTGCTTGCCTTTTTGCTGGGCTGGATATCCTCTAGATACACAGGCTAGCTTCTGGGAGACTGACATATACATCCATGCACACATGCTATACCCATTCTTATACACATACACACGCACATATATACCACACTATGTACATGTTGAGCCGACTGAAATTTGATCTTGCTGGAGGAGATTTGTGAAAGGAGGAAATAATGAGTGTAGTGGGGGAGGAATAATTTGTAAACAGTTTGTGTCTTATACTGTGATACTAAGCATAAGGAAGATTCGTTTGACTCTTTGGTACCAATTTAACAAAGCTGCTGAAACTACTACACATTGTGGGTTACCTTCCTATTGACACAGATAATTGAGGTTTCATGGGTTTGAACTAGTCACTGGGTACTTATGCAACTGTTTCTCTGTGATGTTTCCTAATTGTCCTGCATCACAATTATTATTAATGAAATCAGAGGTCTTTGCTGATTGGTGCCAGGCCTAAGCTACCAGTCAGAGAAGCCTAATGGAGAAAAGGGAAGAGAAAAAACTTTTTCTTTTTGCCAGGGTTTGCTATCAAGCCACAAGTTGTATTCAGGCTTACCCAATTCATAAACCACAATAGCCACAAAGTTCATGTGTGCCTGGCAGCTGGTTGGGCTGTGATGCACTCATTAAAAACAATATCATATTCTTTTTCCAAGATTTGCCAGGACTACAGAGTTTTAAATTACTCAATCAATTTACAACTGATGTCTCAACCTCTTACCACGCAACGAGGCTGACAACAATAACTTAAATTACAAATGTGTGCTTAATATAGAGAGAATATGGGTGGTCTCAGCAAAAGAGTGAAGTCACTTGGTGGGTGTTTGGAATTGAATGAGTAAATAGAGGGCAAGCTAGAACAGCTGGTTGGCTGGGGTATGGAATGTTAGCCACAGGTAATTAATTAACTAACAGTCATTAGGCTTTTCAATTAAAAAGTCTTTGCATGTGTTGCTAGTTTGTTTATTATTATTATTTTTTTATGTTGTAACCTCTTGAAAATTTCAGTCCCTGTCCCAGTGTAGTGGTTCTACCTGGAGAGGTATATAAATGTGTTCGTACATGATGCATGCGGTATATAGTGTGTATGCATGTGTACTTCTGTGCTGAAATGTTGAAAGGATATTTCCATCAGTATAATAATATATCTCTACAGTGAGCCGTATCCTTTTCAATTGGTGTATTTTCTCAAGCTGAGATGATATGTAGCTATAACAATTTGTCAATCTTTATGAAGCACTACTGCCCCGATTGAATATTATGTACAATCTAAGCTATTGTATCAGCTACCAAATACTGAGGTCCATTTTAATTCCTGCAAAAAATAATGCAGGAAATTTTCTGATGCACCAAGTGTACGTATCTTTCTTGCAAAATATGTAGAGGAAATTTTATGCTAAAGTGACATATTTCGTCAAACTTTCATGGTGCAGGAAAATTTCCTACCACCAATATGAAAAGTTTTATGGTGACCTTATGTGTGGGTTTCTTGCAAACAAATAGCAGACAGAGATACTCCTTACATTTTAATACTCTCCTTTATGTATTTTGTCTTCATCATAATTTCTTTCACTTTATCATTAAGTTTGGTATCTTATTGAGGTAAATGGTCGGCATTTGCAGAACCCTTTTTACTTTATGAAAATTATGGTAAGTATTTTTCAAGACATGGCTGCTATCATTTTCATATTTGGAGTAACAATGTGAGAAATATCCAACATTTTGATGCACTTATTTTTATATTGAATATACTCTATGAGCGATCCTTCCTACATTTTGCTTGTAATACTCTCATTCTTGTATATTGTAATGATTATATGAAGGATATTTCCTGCATTTTGACAGTGTAATTTGTATATCCTGGGAACTAAGAAGGAAATTGTCCTACAGTTTTGATAATTTGTTGTAGATTTGGATAGTGTATGTAAGAAATTTCCTGCATTTTTTAAAAATGAACATAGAAATTGGAAATTCAATTCATTTAAACCTTAATTATGACTCCAGCTTGCTTTTTTGTTTTCTTATTTTGTTCGGAGACTGCTTCTCTCCAATTACAGCCACCTGTACAACATGGATAATAGAATGTATTACTAACACTAAGATTCTAAACTGTTTATTTGATCATGCCATAAGATGTAGCTACCCTGATGATGTAATTTAATCATTCATTAATGTTTATTGTAAATACTAATACTTTCGCATTAAATTAGGCAGCCGCGCAAACTTGAAAAAACAATGGTAGCTAGATATTTTGTGTGTTTAAACTGACAGTGGCTTGATAAGTAATATAATTTTTTTGTTAGCTATACCTCAATCCCACAAAAGTCCATGTACAAGTGTTGTTGTTGTTTTTATAAAATTATATATATGCGTGGAGAGACCCAATTTGCTAGTTGCTGAGGAACATGAATTATTATTACCCTAAAAAGTATCCCTCAGTGTTTTACTACATTGCAGAAAAGCAAATTTCTCCTAGAACCCTTGTTCTTTATAAATACCATGCACTATGTTTATATTAAAATCAATTAGCTACAGAAGTACAAGCTAATATTAAGGTAAAGAAAAAAGATTCATAGCCTTATCATATCAGCAATTCATCAAATATTATGAAAACAGAATGAGATTGGCTAGAATTCAAATGAGGACAATGAATTGCCTAGTTGTAGCAGTTCGTAAAAGAAGATGCCCTTTATGTAGTTTTACAAAATAGGAACACTCCTTAAAATAAATTGCTGTGAGCAAATACTACCTAAAGTATCTGCTCACAAGCTCACTAATATTCATGAGATGTTATTTGCTGGTTATAACTTCAGTCTATTTCACTTTTACCTGAAATTACTGATTTCTTAGCTTATAACCTTTTATTTGAGTGATATAAATACACTAATTAATAGGAATCCTCCAGTGAAAGTCAATTTAGTCATTCATAGTCATTATCTGTCTGCAGCTAACAACCACCACAGACAGTATGACAGGGTAAACATAATGCCTACAACTACATCTCAGGTGGAACTAGTCATTTTTTCTTCAGCCCCAATTTGTGACATCCCTGCCACCTTCCTGTTCAACCCTGGCTATCAACTGGTAGTAGACTCTAAGGCAGTGAAATGAGGTGGATGCTGTAGAAGGAGGAATACGTTTCAATGTAACAAATTACTTAGCTGAGCTTAGCTGAAGATACCTTCTATGAACATGTTGTAGCACATGATTGAACATGGCGATAATATTTGATCATTTTTGACAAGAATTTGGAATATGGCCTTTGTACCAACTCAACCACAAAAATTCTTGAGGTTGTGTCACAACCTGTGAAAAGGCATGAAAAAAGAGCATGCAGTTGCAAAACACAAATTGTCAGTTGATATTGTACTTTTGTATCTTTACCTTTAGAGTCCGAGCAAAAACAAAGACTGTTGCATCTGCATTGGTATGTGCAGTTATAAATATATTGTCAATATCGTCAGCTGCAACAGCAATGTTGTGTTTTTATCATTGATATCTTCTCCTAGAACTATTGAAGCCTCAAATCAAATTTATTTTCCTCTAATAGCTGTACTTCTTTGTATGAGGAACAAAACCCATTACATAATGAGTATCTATACCAACTTTGAGCAATACAAATGATGTGTCTGCAAGTAATACTAATTTGCTGTAGAGAAGGACAGCACATGACTTAACTGCATAAACTATGGCTTGCCCAATACTAGCAACTTTCCTCTTCACAATTACTTTCTCAGCCTTCTTTAATCATTAGATGTATTCTCTCACTTTCACAGGCTATTTTAAACAACACAGAAATAAAAATATTTGGTCGCCACTGGGAATTGAACCCAGGACCGCTTGCTTAGAGCGCTTGTGCGTCAAACAAGCAGTCCTGGGTTTGGTTCCCGGTGGTGACCAAATATTTTTAATTCTGTGTTGTTTAAAAAAGCCTGTGAAAGTGAGAGAATACATTTAACTTTCCTCTTATCTCATAAACAAGGAATAAAATAAAAGCACAATGTTGCAGGACTAGTGTAGAGAAGAATCAAATCTTAAGAAATCAAAGCTAGGATATATTTTATTGGTGTTGGCTGAAATATTTCTGTTAGTGTCACTAACAGATGATTTTTCGCTTGGGAAGGGTGTGTGTGTGAGAGGAAACATAACCTCCATCAATAAAATCTTATAATTATATATCATTTGTAACATGGTACATTCAAATCATCCAATCAGATTGTTCAATTCAAGGAGAATATATTTCATACCCACCTCCTGGGAGGTGAATAAGTGAATCATCCAATAAAAAAATTACTTTTTATGCGTTTCCTATAGCCTCAATGCGCATAAGTCAGTTGCACTCCTTTGTTAGGTCAGTGTGTGATTTACGTTAGACTCGGGCATTCAGTTTTTGTGTAAAACCTATTCCAACCTCCAGTATTTTTCTAAAATTCTTAAGGAGAGATGGGGGTTAAGATTGTTTCTCAATATCCAATAGAACTAGCCATAAGGTAGTAGTAGGAGCCGGTTATCTAATAGTATAAGTGTTTAAAAAAATAAATGTTGTGGAATATAACTTTATTGACTGTGTAGCCATCTAAACCCTCAATACGTTTCCACAAAGGTAATGTTATATATATATATTTTAAAGCTTATGAACCAAGGTCCCCAGTGGTTTTCTCTAAATTGAATAAAACAGAAGATAAGGACAGCAAATGGCATCTCATGAATATTAATGAGTGTATGGACAAATACTACCCAAATAACACAATTCTATTGGTCAAATTTTGGTAGATTTTTAGAACGTGATATGGAACAGTACCAGAATCCATAAAAAAACCTTTAGAAGCAATTATTCTTGGGTCAAACCTGATAATGACTGGACTAATGGTGCATTCCTCAACGATTTTTGTTTATCATATTCAAGATTTCTTGAGTGTGGTTATGAGATATATTGATCCAAATCTCAATAATTTGGTATACATTACTTACTGCAATTTTCTTCATATCGGCAATTTTCATATCGTGACAATGAATCAATTTGGCAAGTAGTGTTCTGATATAAAAATTCTCTGTTCTTATCAAAACCTGCTCAAACAAACATTAATAACAAGAAAAATAATCATTAACCGTTCAAATGTAAATAGCTAAATTTGTGAAATGTTTTCTTATGTTAACTAATTATAGTAGTGCAATAGTAAAACTTTTACATGTATACATGTATTATATAAACAGCAAATAGCAAAATTTGTGAAATGTTTATGTTAACTAATTATAGTAGTGCAATATTTTAGTAAATCCCAAGCACTTTTATTCTAGTGGAATTTTTCATTTATTGAATGTGGTTAATCTGATCAAAAATTAATAGTTAAATGAAAGCAAACATACTGCATCGAAGCACTAAGAGAGAGTCAGTATCCGGAGTTTCAATTTGTGCTAATGTCTGAGGGCAATTATAAAAATTATATTCACAGCATCTCAAACATGGTTGACTCATTCCACGACAATTGATATCAGACGTATTAAGAACGTGGTTAGTAGATAATTGGCCTTTGCTGAAATGAAACAAGAAAGAACATTTGTTAACATACACAAAAAAAAAGCTTTTATCACATATTAGCTAATCTCTTTAACATTGGCTATAGTTATTATGCATTATAATGTGCACTATACTTCATTTAACTCTCTGCACTCTCGTAAAGGTGAACAAGTAAATATGATGATACATGTGTGTGAGTGTGTGTGTGTGTATGTGTGTGTGTTTAAGAAAGCCTAATGTGAGGGATATGTGTGATGCTTGCAAAATTGTCTAATTATTCAAGAAACTTATTCATACTTTCTATATAACTTTATAGACTTACCCCAGTAATATTATTTGATGTGAAATACAAATATTTATCCCATCAGATATAACAGTATAGATTCATGCCAAAAATTGGGTATTTGGAGTGAAGTGACATGGACTAAGCACATACTACTAAGTAAATTTAGCTACTTAGAATTTTCAATAATGATAATATACTAAAGACTGAGTAACTAAAAATGCAAAATGTGCTGATTAGATTACATGCTCAGGGTATAAACAAAACCAAATGAAGCACTAAAGATGTTGATACTCGCTACTATACACTAGCTTACTATTAGAAAAAAAATTCTCAGACAAAAACAATATTATTTATTAGGAGTATTGAAACCAATTTAGGCATAAAAATTTGTATATATGCACGTGCAATGAAAAAGGTAAATTTAAATGCTGTTTTTATAAGGGAAGCTTAACATGAAGGGATACTCACTATCAACCAAAACTCCATATTTGAGCACTTGGTTAACTACTCAGCATAAGGTAAAATTACAGCCAGCAGCAATAAAATATTTCCTCTTCAAGATACGTTGTTGAATGACAGAATATCTGACTATCTGACTGATGGCTTACTAATAGACATAGTGAGTACTATAATGCTCTAGTTGTGTGCTCTGAGGTTAAACCCTCTCACCAGCAGATAAAATTCAGTGATTTTTTAAATATTAGATTAATAATGTATAGCATCAGGAGTTTGAAAAAGTAGCTAGCAATCATATAAAAGAAAAGGTATCACCCTTTGTATGGGCAGACGAAAATTAATGCAATTCAGAGAGCAAAGGCAACTCACCCAGATCATCACTCACTTGTTAAGCTATAGTTATGACCATATTAGCACCATATTTCAGGGAAAGCTGTGAGGAAAAATAAAACTTACCACCATGTTACCGGGAAAGCTATTTGTCACTTTTTTTTACGAATATACTACATAAAAAGCTGATCATCTCACCTGGGATATCAACTCCATCTCTTCAACGTTGCTGTTAGTATCATCACTACCTACGCATGGCGGCAGTGACAAGGATGGCAGTGACCAGAATGGCAGTAACTCTGATGGTAGTGACGAGGAGTTTGATGACAGCAAGAATGACTTCAGTACTGATGGGTGTAGTGACTGCAGCAGTCACTAGATGGTCAAGGACTCTGACAGAACGGAATTGATGATTCTGAAAGGTAGCGCTTTCTACAGGAATTTTAACCACATTCTTTATAACAATAAGTAAAAATAAATATTGTTATACAACAGGTGAGACTGCAGGGAGCCCTCTGACATATACTTCTATTATGCTATGACCAGTTGCACTTGATAGTAAGATCACTAACTATTCTGTCAACAATGCAGCCTACCAGCACATCAAAAGTAAAGACACCTTGGAGTACCAAACTGAATACACTAAAATATTCTATCATTTATTTGTGATGTACCTGTTTTCATGCACAAAAGCCATAAAAAGCTTCTCTGTTCACAAAATTTATAACAGATTGCTCAGTTCAAAATAAAACACACCCTAAATAAATATCAACAAATTCTTCCTGAATGTAAGACAGATGCGTGCAAAAACACTTTCTCTTACCTCTATGATCAAGTAGCAAACTGCTTCAGCCATGAAACCATACTTCCAACCTTACTAGTGTGCTTACTAAGAGCCTCAGTGTGATGCCATAAATGTTTTTGCCAAACGGTGCGAGTACTTTGTTATTTTTAAGTCGGGAACAGCTCCTTAGCGTCGAATTTATGCTTTCCCAATAGCCTAGAGCGTACTCTATCGTTCGATAATACTGTCCCCGAGGCAATCTTCAAACGTTCGTCTTCTTTCTCTCGCTTAGTGTCACCCTCCCACCAAGCAATCAATTCTCTGTGTCTCGCGTGCGCCCGTGACCGCATTACGTAAGGCGCAATTAAATTTTTTATTCGCGCGTAATCGGTTAAATGACCAGTCCTCAGTATTTTGTTGTAGTTTGTATAACGAATTACCTATTGTGGAAAAAAAGTACATTCAAGAAACATTAATTTATCCCATTGTAGTAACAAATTGTTTTGTTATTGTAGTTGCTTCAAAACTTCAATCTAATCAAAAGTAGAAATCAAACATTTTTTTAGCTTCTAACAACTACCAACACAAAGTTTACAAACTTTATAGCTATAATGCTTTATATTATGCTTGGTGAGCTAGGGAGACTGTGGAGCCTGGCCTTGGCTGACTGTGGATGTTTGGAACAATGAACAATTGTCATTGTGTGTGTGAGCAGGATTGTGCCTGCTAGTCAGTAGATGTATGTGTGTGCATTTGAGCGGGCTTTCTGGGTAGGATCAGGAATCTGGTTGGCCAATGGATTGCCCAATCAAATGCATACAGCTAGCTGGTTTAATTAAGTTGTGTGTCAGCTTTATATAGCCAGAGCCTCTACAGCTCTGGGTCTGTTTTGTAATATTCCTGTACATGTGTGTTCAGTGTTGTGAGATAATACTTAAACCTATTATCCTCCCAACTACTGGGGAGCTGGGCGCCATAGCTTACTGGACAAGGATAGACCTGGTGGCAGTGGAAAACATACCCCTTAGGTCATTTGTCTAATAACTTTCTAACCTGAGGACCCCACAGAGACCTAACAAGATTGTATGGGAACATTTGTTAATTGTGTGTACAGAGCCATAATTTTAATACAATTCCAGATTTTACTGACTGCATTAGTTCAAACAGAGTATTTTTTTACGTCATGTAGCTAGATACATTTAAAACGCATGATTGAAGTCCTGTAAATTTAGTATTAATAAATAATTTACGAATTTGGCAGCACTGCAAGGTATTGTGTTCAATTAACCTAACTATAGCTCCCACTATAAAAGTAATAGCGTGAAAACCCACTAAATTTACACCAAACTGGTGGCGTGAATGCCCACCATCAATGCATAATGTGTCCTTCACAATTTCTGCCTAGTGTGAAGGCAGAAATTGTGAAATTCACACTCAAGGGAATAACATGGACCCTTTACCACAAATTAATTATATTCATGTGCAGGCAAAAACCAATGCTAATGTCATTGTAATCTACCTTATCAATGAGTTCTATGCTTGTGTTCTAGGAAGAGAGTTGACACAGAATTTGGTCCTCTGATTAATGAGGTCTAGGATTCAGTCACAGAACATAATACCTATATCTCTTTTTGAAAAATAATGTTTATAAATACATAATAATTATTAGCATTAAACCAACTTAAAATAATTCAGCATTATGTAAGTATGAGTACACACTGTTTAGTGGGTGAATTCACACTGAATTTGGTGTGAACTCACACTGAATTTGGCGTGTACTCACACTGAATTGGCCATGTACTTCATACCAAAGTGATGAAGTGTGCACATCACATCACATTTTGGTGTGACTATTTTTAGAAATGATTCATGCTTAATTTGGTGTGAACTACACACCTTTAGGTCTACAGTGCTGTTATGCTACATAATATGTATTATATACAAGCAATTGTCATATAACATGAGAGCCTTAAGACCTGATATGAGAGGGTCTACAGTGGCATTACATTAGGTAAACTGCAGTTTGTAAAAAATGTTTTAGTAACTGGGTATAAGCTGTATTGAATGTGTTATGGATCAGCTTGAATACCTAATTGCTTCCATTTGAGAAACTACCTGGAGACCCTCGCGTATCCAGGCTTCAAGGCTCTCCTAACCCATGTCAATCTCTCAGTATGTGTTGTCACAGGCTAATTGCTACAGGCAACTGCAAAAGAGTACTCCTACACAGTCCGAACCACACTCGGTTCCATATAGGTTATGATATGAGAGGGCCTACTGTACCTCTTTAACTCAGCAGGTGTGCTACAGCCGCTTATAGTTATTAGCATTTAAGTAATAAAGTGATATCTAACAATCACAATCTAAAATTGCTGTAATAAGTTTAACAACAACGACACATTATTAGCGTTTACCTGCGTCACATTTCACTTTAACTATTTTGTCACAGTCTGAAGATGTTAGTGGAGCTTCAATTTCACACTGCAAAATATGTCTTTCTGTTCCTGTGCAACTGATTCCTTTAGTTCCAAAATATTCTCTAAATGATGTAACTATCCTAAATGCAATATAAATACAATTTAATAAAAACGAAACATTATTATTATGATATTAGCTCTAATGAAGTACTTGCATGCATGATTATTACAGGGGCACTACACATCATTTTCTGCTATTGATGTATCTGCAAAGTGATAATTGGAGTATGCAGCAGTCAAATTACTGTCCTACACGTTCTCTACCCTTCTGCCTTCCTTCATGCTTGCCTATAATAGAAAAAAAATAGCTCTTAGTTCCCATCATATCCCCTATTAAAATAATAATTCAATATTGTACATATAAAGTAGCAATATAATCAGAAATGACCACTGCCATTACAAGTTTGATTTTGTTGAGCTTCTATTATATTATTTGCTTGAATCAAGTAGAAAGTGAAGCTAGCTCAAACAGTTTAATGAAGAGGTTTATATATATGTGGATGTACGTACATCATTCTGTACTTTGACCCTTGTGTGTTTGTGTGTGCTCCAAGGTCGACCCAATCTCCATACCCCACTAAATGGATTCCTTTTGTTCATTAATTTATACGTGTATTATTCAATATTTACTCTTCTATTTGGTTGTCTCTGACGTAGCTGATTTTTTTGCAGATGCAGTAAATTCTTACAAAATTAGGAGTTCAATTTCTATTCAATTTAATGGTGAAGGTAAATTGTCTTGAATAATACGCTATTTGTCATAAGCTTGTGCGCTACCAACAGAATTGTTCTTACTTGAAAATTCATGGTCCAACAGTCAAATCATCGAGGTAAGTCGTGTGTTGATATATCCAGTGAACATGAGTATGTGAAAGTGTTGTATTTTACAGGAACTGTTTAGCTACCAAGTAAACATTAAAATAATTAGCTGCCTTTACACAGCTTTTTCTACAGCAATAAGCAAGTGTTAATTTTTTGTTAGGCTCTAAACTGCGGTAATTTCTCAGAAAGTTTGTTTAGCTTGTTGACTTTTCAAAGTCAAAAAGTTAGTTGCTGTGGGTGGTTCTATGGCATTGAAATCCCTTACCATAAATTTTTTTTTTAATAGCTGGAATGCTTTTTGTCAGGAACTACTGGTCATTTAGATAGTCAAACCTATAGCCAGAGTGTCTACCGTGTATCTCTGATAATGGTTTCAATGGAACCGACAGATAATAACCAGTATTTGAACACACTACACCCCATAATATTAAGTTTTTATGTCATTGTATATGAGACTTACTTTTCTGGACTAACACTACAAGTCCTATATCCCAATTGTCTGCTGATGACCATTGCGAATTTCTGGAAGACATCATTCCTGACGCGAGATCCACATACATAGTACATATACTTCTCATTTTCCATGTTATCTGGCGCCAATGAAATGTACAGATTATTAGATTCTTTATCAACTACTATGTCACCGTAAGATGGTGGGACTGAAAGAAAACATGAGTAAAACATTACAATAAAGCACTGCTTACGACACCACCACACTATAGAAACAAAAGTGAACTGCTGGACACACAGTAAAATAGACAAACTATAATCAATGTATACACAGTGCAGTACTTTTTAAAAGTATTTAACTCACGTCATTGATTGCTAAACTAGCTATGCATAATAAGATATATTTGGTTAGGCTTTAGTTTACATGTCAGTCTGTAAACTGACTGTGAAAATTGACTATAGCAATGGAAAAGGACCACAACAGTATTCGTTAGATCTATATTTAGGTCTATAGTTAGTCTGCTATGTACCACTAATATGTAGGAATAAGTTCTCACTTAATCACTCCGTCTCATGACTCTAAATTCTATTATAAAGATTTCTGTCCTGCAATATCTGTTGTTGGCAGACACTTCTATGAAAATGAGGAACCTATAGTTTGTAGAATTGTAACTGAGAAATGGTGCTCTTATAACAAACCTCTAATTTGTAAACTTAGGACCTAGTCCAAAAATGTTCTCAGTTTGGAGCTCAGTTATATTCACAGACACTGTCTGGGGTTTAAGAAGAAATCTAAATTGGCACACAATGTTCAAACTGCAACTTCAATCTGTGATTGCCTTATAAATAATTCCTGTACTTAAAACTGGTGAGGAAAGAAAGTTATACTTCTATATTTAATATACTTACGTTCACATGTTCTTCCCATCCATCACTTTTACTAACTCAATAATCAAATTTGCTATGTCTCCTTATTCAGCACCTTACAAACTAATTCAAGTGATAAATCCTTGTCACTGACCTGTATGAAAAAACTTTGCATCACTGTAACAGAGAAGGGCAGTTACCAGAAATGACACAAACATTTTCACTAAAACTTTTGACAGAACATTACTATGTCATTACCATTTATTAACTTGGCTAGTGTAATAGGGTGGGTGAGAAGACAGATGAATATGATTACTGGAGCTAAATATGTAGCGAGTAGTACAGAACTACATACCTTACTCTATGAATTCAGGGGTGTCGGAACAGGTGCAGCAATGGCGATTTTCTATTAATCAAACTCATAACTTAAATAAAAAGGTGTGTGTGGTTAAGTGAAGTGATCTAAAGAATCCAAAACCTCATCTAAAGTTGTAAATCACCAGGAAAAACTGCACAAAATAGCCTTAGCAAGTGAAAATGAATGGACCAGTAAAAATACAGCTTTTAGCTATAGTTATAAATTATAGCTAGCTTTGTCTTGACAACAAACCATTGGTTATAACTCCGTGATAACCATCCCCCAGACTAAGTCTGGCAGAGCCAGACCCACATAGCGCGTTAAGCGCCATTCACAGCGTAGCGGTTTGGTAAAGGGTCTGGCTAGGCCGGACTACCCCCAGACATTGTTAACTTCACTAATATATTATCATTCAATACAGATGATGGTCATGTAAAATGGTTATATAATACAGTATTATATGACTAGTGGAAATTAAAAATTATATGGCCCTATTTGAAACAAGACTACATAAATAATATTTAGATTGAAACTGAAATCTATATCCTTACCACTATAAATTGATACTCAAAATAATTCTGTTCTTCAATTCAAACAAAATATTTTAAAATCTAATTATAATCGCTTCCATGTACGATTTATTTTACCTGAGATTAAAGTTTTTACCAGACTATATGTAAAATTTTTAGTAATTTTATCTATTCTATTTCAAATTTTATAACCTCTGTTTTGTTCGCATGCCAAAAACACAAGTTAGTTGTTCTTACAGTTCTTTTGACCAAAACTCTCAGCCATTATAAAAGACCATTGTGGGGCCGTCCCTGCATGAGCAAACCATTGCCCCTGAATATACAAGGCTTACTGGCTATGGGCGGCCATGAGGAGTGAAGATAGGAGAGTGGAAGTCATGAAAGTGAACTGATTGTAGAATGACATTTTTCGAACAGTTGAGCTGTTTATTGTTTGTTTGGTATTGCATTATCTACCACTTGAATTGGAATGTATGTGTATTGTTAGATAGCATGTTCATATTCATCCAGCTTATAAAAGCACCAGTGTTCCACTTCATTTGTTCTGATTCTTCCAACACTTTGGCAGATGTACGTATGTTAAGAACTTTCTGAAAGAAATCTTTAAGAACAAAAATCCACTACTTAAAGACCTCGCTTCTAATAAACCTAAACGGTGGTCCCTCAACCATGTTCAGCTTTCACAATTTAAATTTATCTGGAAAAGGATTTTCAGAACAGCAAGCACTAGCCGTAATTTGAAAACCAGGTGATAAGAGTTTATATTCTTGCAGTAATCTTCCTTATGATTTTGTGAAGTCACACTCCCCTGGAAACATGTAAATAGCAACTAACTAATTAGTGCACTTTACAGGCATTTAGAAACATCTTAACAAAAAAATAATATAGCATTTAAGGACAGACAATTCTAATAGTAGGGGCTACCTTGAGGCTTCTCCGAACCTTCCTCACAAAATTTAGTGCATTAAACCATGTATATTTATAAATGTGTTAGTGAAGATTGAAATGCTCATGCACGGTTAACTCTAGCAGGTGAGGTTGTAAGACTCGCCTCCCGGTTATTGTCTGAGACTACCGCTCTTAGTAAATCAGACGGAATGTTTATTGTAAACAGTTCCCTGTCCACTCACTAACTAGTCCAGACATAAACGGTTCATGTAGCCAAAAAATAAGTTCAGGTATCCTATATCTCATAAGAATAAAAAAATGTAACATTATTGTAAGCTGTATCCTGAATTTTATATTGGTTTTACATTTATTGACAACATTTTCACACAAGTACATAACTGTATGTAGCTCAATGTTGTGTAATAGCGTGCAAAGTTGATAATGCAGCGTGATTGTCTTAAGTTTCCTTTAATGATATTCATGCATTAGAGTATCTTGATGTATTAATTCATAGCCTATGATTATGTTCAATAATATTCAAGGCATTCCATAAGACCCCCCCCCCCCCCCCCAGCTCTCTAACTTGGGCAATGAAAACAGAAAAAGTTCTTTGTACCATGTCTAAGAAAGCCACAAGTGCATTACCTTTTTGTCTTTTTAATTTGTAGTATGAATCTGACAAAATTTTTGGTAAAATTTCGGAACTGGAAAAAGATAGATGTCTTGGTAAGTAGCTATTATTTGACTGATGACAATACTTTAAGACACAAGAAAGTCCAGTTAAATTGTATTTTACCAGTTCGTCTTTAATAATACTAATTACAGCAAGTGTTTGCCTTTTGTAGATGACAATGATATTATATTGGATGTGTTCAATTACTTGGAAGGACTTGCACCAAAAGTGGAAAACAATAGGATTGAAACTTGGGATTCCTTTATCAAGACTGGATGTCATAGACTCCAATGAGACGAACTTGGATCACAGACTTATGAGAATGTCAAGTGATTGGCTAAGTGGAAACTATGACATAGACAGGTGGGGTCCACCTACTTGGAAAAAGTTAGCCAGTGTGCATGGTAGAGAAAATGAACTGGAATGTGGCCAAAGAAATTGTAAAAGATCACGGTGGTAAGTAAAGCAGAACTACCAATATGTCAGGTCTAAATCAACAACTTCTCAATTCTAGGTTCTGAATTTCAAATTCTTCCTTTTAAGTATGCCTGTTCTAGCTACAATGCTTTAAGCTTACACAAAATTTTGAAAGATATAATGCAAGTCAACTTGGTGCATTGTTCCTCTGCAGATTTACATCATGCTCACAGGCTTCCTCGGCAGTCTCCATCAGGACAAATGAGCAGGTACAACTATTTAATAATGAGACCTCAGGATAATGCACACTTACACCAAGGACTTGTTAAGTTTTACCATTTCATGCTAAAACACCCAGTCTTATATCTAACATTGCATATAATCCTTTGTAGCTACCTAACATACAAAAAAGTGTTTCACTTGCATCAAATTGACACAGAGTAATTAAAAAAACAACCTTTAATGTGCTAAATTCCATATCTTTAAAAAAGAAATAGCACAACTATACTGTCATCTTTGAGATTTGCAATAAACAAACAAAAAGGTGAAATAATAACCATAACCCTTGGCTATATGCATTTGTACTGGGGATCTTTAGTGTATTCTCTGTTCTGTTTAAATTTCTAAGAAGAGTCTAACTATTTCTCGCCACTCTAAGCACAATACTATTCTATAATCCTTGCATAATGCAAAGTTGAGTCTGACAGTAAATTTACAGAAGTTGAAATTTTTCTACTAACTTGGTTAGTGCATTTCATAGCAGTTTAACTTGACATATCAAGGTATAAGTTGTAATGAATGTAGAAGACTCCTCACCTGTTGTTTCTCATGGTCAAGAAGAACACCAGTTGAGGAAAGTAAGAAATTGTGTAAATACCTAATTTGATACACAATTAATACTGATTACAGTTGAATTTCAGAGAAATATTCCACCCGGAAGCACCTCAACTTCATCTTCCTGCCCACCCCAGCCTTTAGGCTATAGGTATAATTATATTACACTGCCAAAAATGTGACTGACATGAGAATCGTATGCATGGGCATGATATAAAAGGTAGCTGGTTGCGAGTGAAGTTTGAAATGGAGAAATTTACAGTATTGATCCACAACATAGATGTAAGTAATTTATACAGCAAGGTATCATCAGCTATAGCAGTAGCTATACATCAGTAGAGAATCCTGTTAGATAAAGATACTCATAGTCTGATGATTTGCAGATCATACCAATTGAAGCTATCAGATGATCCAATGGATAGTGTTGGTAATGGTTTATCAAACTTTTTAAACTGCGAAAAATAACTGGATTATTCTGACGAACCAGATTTGACCTTTGTCAACTACCAGTTTGAAGTGCTCTGTCACTGAATTCATAGGACCTCTAGGCGAATGCACAGATAAAATATAGCAATTTCTTCTTTTACTTTATCTTACAAGAAAACATTGTCCACCCATGGCTTTTAGCTTTTGCACAGCTTCCTCACCACTAAGGACACCATGAAAGCTGGGATGATTTGTCCTTAGGAGCTTGGTTGGATCTGAAATTTTCTTGAGTTCTTCGTACAGAGAACAAAGTTTTCATTAAAACAAACAGTACTTTACGCTATTTTAACAATTTCAGTGGTATATATTTGCACAGTTATCACTTGGAAGCAGTACAGTCAAGGTAATTATTTTTATTTATTTCTTTGATAAATTATTTAGGCAGTAATTTTAGAATGTCTGTTTTGAATATACATAGTATACCATGATTAAGATGATGTCAAAGATACATGTGTATCTAGTTGGAGTCAGTCTTTCTCATCAGAACTCTTTGATTAAAAAAAAAAAGATTAGACTTCTGTTCACTAGCTAAATCTAAGCCAAGCATTGTAGTATCTGCTAAGTAAAAGATGTAATTATTGGTTCCATGTATTATGTCAGATTCAAGTAACCCCATTATAAAGGGTAAGCCAACTAATAGGAGTAATTCTCATCAAATTCTAATGACCTGAATAACTGACCTATTTATAGGACTTAAAAAAATAGCCAACTGTGTTAGTCTGGCGTAGACGACCCTTTACCTTCTATTATCTGTATAAATTCCTGTACCTGTCAGCTACCCTCTTACAGCTAGACTTAGCAAGAGTGGGGGGGGGGGGGGGGGGGGGAGGAGGGGGGTCGAACCCCCCTTTAGAGTGACCGAAAGTAAATATTTTAGCCACACACCCTTATAACTTCTGGAATGGGGGGTGGGCGGGGTGGGGTCGAACCCTCCTTTAGAGTGACTGAAAGTAAATATTTTAGCCACACACCCCTATAACTTCTGGAATATCATCATTCGTTTGATCGTGCTGAACCAGATGAAATTCTCTGCTGTTTCTCTAGGTATACTCCTACTCTGTATATGGACAGCCTAGTATAATTATGGACGGCAATGGAATTTTTTGAACAGATTAGGATAGAATTTTTCAACAGATTACGACGGGAGCCATCGTGAAGTATCTTAGAAAGTTAATCCTGAAATACACAGATAGTGATAGCACGGATAAACCGTGCTATTAGGGATCAATAGCGCTCGCAAAGCTAGTGAAATAGCACTCCTATTTGCCTCTATTATTTTAATCGCGTTGTTCATGCTATTAATCCCGACACGGTTACCCTTGCTTTCACACTCTAATAGCAGGCCAGCTTTATAAAAACTGCGTGAGACCACCGTAAGTGAAAAATCATTTACAGTATGGCTTCATTATAGTATAGTGCAGTCACTACCTCTGTATTTCAGGATAAACTTTCTCTGGAACTTTGCTTTTAACCGATGGCTCCTCCTAATCTGTTGAAAAATTCCGTCTAATACGGGTAGAGCTTCTGCACTAGAGAATGACTTTGTGTCCAACTAGAAACTACTTGAACTGTACATTTCCAAGGCTAGAGCTGCATGCTTGCGCACTTACCCTTACTATTTCACTTAAGTTACTGTGGATAGTAATAGTAATTGAAAAAGCATAGTCAATAACATTACTCATTAAAAATAGAGCAATGATAAAATTATTCCGATTAGCTTACTGCCAATGAAAAACTAGAACATTTAAAGTGTAGCATGCCTATTCTTCTCCATCAAAAATGCCAAGAATTGCTTGCCACTTCATTTCAAGTTTGACATTTATGTATTTGCATTGTTCAATTCATGGTTGTAATTCTAAAATTCCTTGCTAGAAGCAATATATGTATATATAATTATTTAGAACCCGTTGCTATATTGTTACTAGGTGTACTAACTTGGTAAGTGTGCACTATTTTTTGCCTTTAGGTATATGAACTGTGCATACTAACAACCCTTGGGGTATTGCTATTTTTGAGTTTTAGTTTAATAGAATAGGTCGGATAAAGCAGGGAGCAGGTTATGTGAGGCCGGATATGGGAGGGTCTACTACTCTCTCATATCCACCTATATGGGACCAGCCCTACCATATAACTCTCCTGCCGCTCTCATACCACAGGAATTTACCACAGCTAGCTGCTTTACTGCTTACTGGGAGCAGCCCAGGTAGAGTTAGATCTGGAGATAACAGCTGGCTGCTACAATGCTAAAGTAAACTTGCTAAAGTAAACTTTCTGGCGCGCTTCAATTGAATTTTAATTGAATTTTAATTTTGGGCCGGAAACTCGGAAGAATTCACTTGACACCGAAAATGCTGATAAACAAAGTTGCTAGTGGAAACTGGGCAGGGCTGGGTAAACGGGATCTAAAATAGTTAGAGCATGCGCTTAGGTACTGGTGGATTTAGTGCACTAAATGCACCAGTACCCAAGCGCTTATGCTCTAACTATTACAAGGTACACCACAATGTATACTAGGTTACACCATGACAAGGAGGTTGGAATGAGATTTATACACGCATGGGCTGTAGGTCGGAGGATAGCGTAAATCATATAACTGACCTAACGAAGGGGGTGCAATTGACTTGTGTCATGGCTCTAGGTTATAGGAGACACAAAAACTTTTTTTCATTGGATGATTCACTTGTTCACCTCCTAGGAGGTGCATGTGAAATATATTCTCCTTGAATTGAACATCTGATTGGATGGTTTGAATGTACCGTGGTACAAATTATTTATATATTATAAGATTTTATTGATGTACGTTATTGCTCCCCTCACACACACCACTCCCAAGCAAAAAATCGTCTCTGAGTGACATTAACAGAAGTGTTTCAACCGACACCAATAAATATCCTAGCTTTGATTTCTTAAGATTTGATTCTGCTCTAGACTATAGTCCTGCAACATTGTGCTTTTTTTTTATTTATTCCCTGTTTATGAGATAAGAGGAAAGTTAAATGTATTCTCTCACTTTCCCAGACTTTTTTTTTTAACAATACAGATTAAAAATATTAGGTCGCCACCGGGAATCGAACTGCGGTCCTGGGCCAAATATTTTTAATTCTGTATTGTTTAAAAAGCCTGTGAAAGAGACAGAATGCATCTAATGAGTAAAAGTAGGTTGAAAAAGAAATTGTGAAGTGATAGTAAAAAAATTCAACGAATAATAAGAATCTCTGAAAAAAGAAAATTTTCGTTGGTCTGTTGAGAGTGAGACTGCAGCATAGATGTTTAAAAAAAAGCCTGTGAAAGAGAGAGAATTCATCTAATGAGTAAAAGAAGGCTGAGAAAGAAATTGTGAAGAGGAAAGTTGCAAGTATCTGGCAAGCCATATTTTAAGCAGTTAAGTCATTCAGTGCTGTCCTTCTCTACAGCAAATTAGTATTACTTGCAGACACATCATTTGTATTGCTCAAAGTTGTATAGCTACTCATTGTGTAATGGGTTTTGTTCCTCATACAGAGAAGTACAGCTATTAGAGGAAAATAATTCTGATTTGTGGCTTCAATAGTGCTAGAAGACATAAATGTTAAGGACACAACATTGCTGTTGCAGTAGTCTGGCTACGCCAGACTACTGTTGCAGCTGGTGATATTGATAATATATTTATAACTGCACCTACCAATGCAGTGTTTGTTTTTTGCTCAGACACTAAGGTTAAAGATACAAAAGTACAATATCAACTGACGATTTGTGTTTTGCAACTGCTCTTTGTTCATGCCTTCACAGGTTGTGACACAACCTCAAGAATTTTTTATGTTGAGTTGGTAAGAAGGCAATATTCTAAAACCTTGTCAAAAATGATCAAATATTATCACCATGTTCAATTATTATATTCCACTACAACATGCTCACAGAAGGTATCTTCAGCTAAGCTCAGCTAAGTCATTTGTTACACTGAAACGTCTTCCTTCTACAGCAGCATTCACCTAATTTCATTGCCTTAGTGTCTACTACCAGTTGATAGCCCAGCGGTAAAGTGGGCACGTCTTTTATTTTCTACTCTTTACCTGATCTCTGGTCGTTGTTGAACTTAGGCGGACGAAAAGACTTCTGCAGGGATTAAAATATCTAATATACAGCCTTTTTGGAAGATTTTTAAGAAACTACAGACCAGCCTGGTCCTTCTTTTACTATTCCAAAGTGATCTTTTGGAGTAACAAACGTACAGGGTAGTTCTGAGGTCTTTCCAGCATTGGTCAACTTGTAAATAAAAATCGATATTTGGTGGAACTGGATCACTGAAATGAATCCAAATTATACGCACAAGCAGCATACTCAAGTAGCAAAAACAGTCAATTTGTGGTTACCCGCCTCGATTTGCGGTGGCAGGGTACTCTCAAACGTAGAGGTTGCGTTAATAATTCAATGCTATTCTCCACACGCGAAATCTGTGTCCTCGTTTACCACATTCTCAACTCCTTCCGGAGATGGTCCGGGTATAAAAGGAAGAATCCCTGGCATGCCCTTCGACCTCTAGCTCCTTCCATTCAAATTCAAAAAAGTAGCCATGCAAAGAGAACCCTCCATTATAGCTCACTCTCCTTTCTAGTCGATCCATACCACGTTTACAAAAAACACAGCTATAATGTAATCTTTTTTTTTTGCGAGTAATACTCAAGTCCATTTATCAATGCCCTGTGTACGTACCAAAGTATTTCTTGATTGAAGATGAACCCTCAGGATAGTATCTTGCAGAACTCTGATAGCACGCTGTATATCTTTTGCAGTTGAATTTAGCTACGTCAATGGCGAATAGTACTTTTATTCATTCTCTATAGCCCACCATTTGTTGATGTTATTTTTTTGTTTGTTTATTGTTTTGCCTTCTGTTAAGATGCTCACGACTTATATGTGACATTATTTCCAAGCTTTTGTGTATGCTACGTCGCTGTAAAGCTACTAAAATGGTCTGGGGAAGTCGGTGACAAAAACTGTCAGCCGCCATTTCAACTTATCCTAAATATGTCCCCGGCTACGCCCTTTTATACACGACCGTCCCGGTTAAAACTACGCGCCATAAAGCTTACAGCCCAATCGCCAGCGTAACCGGAAGTCCGTACTAGCCTCATTAACTATCCATTAGCGATTACGCCATTCTACTTGGTCCGGAGTAAAGACGGCTAGTTCTAATGTCAAGTTTAACGGTCTCTCTTCCCGTTATTTCTTGTTGTTGAACTCTGAATTTACTACAGAAAGAATGCCTGAAGTTCATAGCTTTAGGTATGCAAATAATTAGCAATAACGTTTATCATAGTGAAATTACCAGCAGAATTAATTGAAATAGGAACACGGTGAATGACCTCTGCAGAGAGCGGTCAAAAAGTAGTTACCAACATTATTGCTGGAAATGCTTAACAGGTAAGTATTTATAAAGGTCTAGTACAGTTGTACAGACCTTAATAAGTTTGTTCACATGCATATTTTCTGTATTGTGCTTCGCTAAATATGTTTACTGCCTGAAAAAAATCCATTGACAACCTTAACAAAACCCGTAAACTGTGCTGATAATTAGAGTTGACGAAAAGACCAGATTTTGTCAGAAAATTTTTAATATAACATTAATACAATTGTGGAACTAGAATTTATGAGCATAATACAGGTCATCATCATATCATACATCAGTTCATTCACTTCATTATCTAACTCATGCAGAACTCCCATCATGCTGGTTTCTTGCATGCCATCTCCACTTTCATATCAACACTGTACTCTAAATGATCAGTAGCCATCTCAGCAACTGTTGTTGATGTGCTGGTGAAGATGGTGGCTGACAACTGCTCAAGGTATGCTTATTCAGTTATACGGTAACTATTATTTTCAATGCAGTATATAAAGATGACCTTCAAATGATTACTTGTTAGTACACATCTCATAGCTTTGATTTGTTGTCTATAATTACTGTTGAGTTGAAACTCTAACCACTTCCCCTGTTGTTGCTCCACTGTATTTTTGTTTAGTGCTATACTATACCAATTATTCTACTGAGGACCACAGTTGTTGTATTTCTTATACTTTACAGTGATAAATGAGACATCTAGTTTAGCACTTACACCCTTTATGCTACTCTGGTTCTGACATTATTGAGATGTTCATCACTGTCTCTAGTCCTTCACTAAAATATCAGCATCTGGCTGTTTTTATCAATGCCTTCCAATGGACTATTGGTTGGAGATCATTATTATATTATTATCTATATAATAATACGCTTGTGTGTCAGTAACGACGACGGTGTGTCAGTAACGACGACGGTGTGTGTAATCATGAATAATTCATGAGATTGGTATGGATTGGTAAAACATCGTTCATTTATGGTAGGTAAAGTATCGCTACAATAGGGGATTTGCATGATGACATCACGTAACATCCTGTCATGCCCACCGATGGTATCACTGCACACCTGTCTTATAGAAAATGTATTAGTTTTGCTGACCGCTTGGTCTATTTTTTGCTGTAGCACCAGCGCCAGGCTGCACAAAGCTTCCGAATTACAGGAATAGCTTTATTATGAAATTTACTAACTGCTGATAGCAAAAGTTAAGGATTTTCAGCCCTGGTTATTGGAATTCCTGGGAGTGAAATTTGGTGATGGTTATCAAACCACCCTATTTCTTCTTGGAACTCTCTTGAAAACTGAGACAGCTGGTTTTTCTCAGAATTCTATAGCCTGGTGATGCTGGCTTGGCCTGCTTCTTAGAAGCTGATTGTGGTGAAGATACTAGTTCCTCTGGAAGGATTGGTGAGTCTTACAAGAGAAGTTAGAAAAAGAGATTGCTTTGTTCTTGAATGCTAAGATAACAGAAGAAAGAACAACATGGTGATCATTTCATAACTTTCCTAAGGATAACTGATGAGAAAGAAATGATTAATTTCTAAAAAGAAAGGATTTGTATTTTTACTGATCATCAGCTGCTTTGCTCCACAATGTGGAAGAACTCTTGAATATCTTTGTGGAGGATATTGTAACAAAAAGCATTGCTACAGTGGAAGGCAGTGGAGAATTGGCAAGCCTGCCTCTTATTACTGATCAAGTTTACTTTATTTAGATTGAGTATGTTTTTATGTTTATTTTAATTATTTTTCTCCACTTAGTTCAATAAGTATTCATTTTCTTTGATTGTTTAGTTACAGTTATTCATTTAACCACAGTGTAAAACATGAAAGCAATAGTTATGCCAGTTCTGCAGGACATTAATGTCCATGCATTAACCACCTAAAATAACCCACCTACTGTGGAGTTAAGTAATGCCATTAGCTAGCTACCTGTTGAAGAGGTAAAAAAATGGCGAAGGGACATATAAATTCTAGTTAAAAAAAACAAAAACAAGACATTATTACTATACAGTCCCACACGCTTTGTGAGAAAATGTATTACTGCGGGTGATGATGATAATCATAATAAAATACTATGAAGTGAATCAAAATTGGTGGACCAATAATTGAGTGCACTAAGAGAAAATCCTGTTAATGCTAATTCATTGTCCAAACTTCTGATAGCTAGTAATGGAGTTGGTAAAATAGTGGTAAATATTTTTTCTTGTTTTTCGTTTATAGCTACCGTGATTCTCAAAGACAACTATCTGGACCTATATATTCAATTTAGGAAGTATGTCTTAGACTTCTTTACTTTGTCACAAGTCACAGTATCGTGAGGCTGTTGCTAAGAGCAAGATGTTCAACTATAGCTAGCTACTTGCTTTTATAGGTATTTCTGCCAGAGTCTGAGTCTGTCAAACAGGTGGTTGCATTTATGTCTCCTGACTAGTTTATGGAGATGATAACTTCACCACAATCAGGTTACTTCTAAGAAAATCCACAGCACAATAGGCAGGCCACCACCAGGCAATAGAATTCTGAGAAAAACCAGCTGTCTTAGTTTTCAAGATGAGTTCCAAGAAGAAGTAGGGTGGTTAGATAACCATCACCAAATTTCACTCCCAGGAATTCCAATAACCAGGGCTGAAAATCCTTAACTTTTGCTATCAGCAGTTAGTAAACTTCACAATAAAGCTATTCCTGTAATTTGGAAGCTCTGTGCAGCCTGGCGCTGCCGCTACAGCAAAAAATAGACCAAGCGGTCAGCAAAACTAATACATTTTCTATGGGACACGGTGTGCAGTGATACCATCGGTGGGGTGGCAGGATGTTACGTGATGTCATCATGCAAATCCCCTACGGAAGGCGGCGCAGGTTCTATAAAGTAAGGCGAAAGTGCGGAAGAGAAGGTAAAAGGCGATTAATCGTAACTGAAAAGCGAATGGAATCGGCGAGATAAAATGGAAGGGAAGAGAAGGCAAAAAGGGGAGCGATTAATTATAACTAAAGAGGGGTGAAATCGAGGAGTAAAGGGGTGGCTAGTTTTCAAAAGAAAGGCTAAACTAGGAAATAAAAGACAAAAGTTTCTCAGGACAGAAATTCAGACCAATTTTGGTAGATTTTTAGTATGTTGGCTTGCTTAAAAAAACCCCACTTATTACACTTGTCAGAGTGTTATGGCAATATATTTCACTCTCAGGCTTTATTTTCACTCCCTCTGGCTCTTGAAAATAAATTAGCCTGCTCCTGAAATATTTCGCCATATCACACTCTGACTCATGTAATAAGTATTATATATATATACCTTACATGAACACATAAACCACATAACACATGCTCTTTGGAGCTCCCAACACTGAACATCTTCCTACTGCAGATAAATAATATCTTGCTAATGATTTACAGAGTTTTGGATCTATTTAAGGGTGCAGTACCACTTAAAACCGCAGCGCTAAACCGCAGACGGAGGAGTTATGTTATGTATCTATTTCTCGTTGTCTGTTCAATGTATGCTTACTTTGTTGTTGCAGTTGAAACAGACACCAACAGACAGCTCTTATAAACCAAGTTTCAAGAAAAAATACCGACCAGGAACGGAGAAACAACGGTACAAACCTTATGGCTATTCAGCGAAATAAAGGGGCGACCGTTGCAGTTATGAAGTCGATTTTTTTTTCCAGCGGTAGCCTAGGGGCTTCCCCACAACATTACAACGCCGTATTTTTTATATTTGTTTTCCATTTGTAAAAATATTGTTCTATATTTTTTTTGTATCCTATTTAAAAGAAAAAACTCGTAGTAATGTTATTCAAAATGGGGCATGTTCCTCGTGTGTAAAATCTTACCTGCTTCCAATAATCCAGTTCTTCAGAATTTTCATTTTTTGATACTAAAACTAACTTATGATTCGTAATAATGTGATTCTCTGACCCCGCCCTCTTACTTCGGGTACCAGTACGCGCGCAATTTATTGGTAAGTGAAACCTTCCGAGATTGGTGGCTCTAAAAAGAGCCGGTTCAGTAAATAAACAAAAATAAAATACTACGATGCAGAGCCGGGGAGCCACGAGGTTGGAGACTTCGACGTGGACACTTCGACGTGGACACTTCGGGTGCTGGGCACGGCGGCGAGTGGGAGGTAGAAGACGGCCTGAGAAGACTTCTTTCTAGTAGTGGAGCTCCAGTAGAAGGTGAGGGGAAGATAAGCTATTTCAACTGCTCAAGTGCCTTTTGAAGCTTATTTCTCACAGCTTCACTTCGGACTCCTTTGTCTTTCAGGCATTTGAGAAAGCCTTCATTAGAATGACTACTATGAAGTTCCACAAGCTCATGTAGCCCAAGTCCTAAAGAGTCCAGACGCTTTGCCTGTACTGAGGTGATACATTTCCTCCCCAAAGACTTGATGAGAGCAGTAGATCTAGAATGTGCCCGCTTCTGTTCAAGCCACAGGGAGATCTGTTTGCCAGGAGAACGAATGGTGAGGTTTGACAGACACTTGACCAGAGAAGGATGAGTCAGAACCTCTTCCATGGCAAATACATCAGGTAATGCCCTGTGCAAATTTAGAGAAGTGTAAATAAAAAAAATAAAAAAATATATATATGCATTATTTTTTGCCTTGTATGTCTGTTCCCATAATACTCCTGTGGAGCTTCTCCAAACCTAGGGACTTGAGTCTTTGTAGAGCTATGTCACCATCTTTCTTCATCTACAAGAAATGATTTAATTAATATTATTTCACACATATTTTATACATACCGAACGCAGAAGGGGCAACGAATCACTGAAGTGGATGGAGTTGGACGTGAACAAAGACATGGACAAGTTGTCACGATTCTCCACTTCAGCCATCAGAAAAGGAAAATCAAAGGCGAAGCCATTGTGGGCAACTAAAACTACAGTGACGCTGTACGTAACTATATAGGTAAACAGAGGCTGTATATAATACATACCAGAGTAGTGGACAGTACAGGTTGCATCACTAACATGCGCTACAGCAGAATTCAGCCACTCTAAAAACTGTGGCAGAACCACAGATAATGGCCTTTCTGAACGTAACATAGTCTGTGAGATTCCTGTCAGCTTTGTGACTATATAAAACATAAGATTAAAAAAGCATAAATTGTTGCGTTAATTTTTTTAATTTATATTTTACCAGGCCCAGGGATGTTTCTTGGTGTTTGCACAAGACTCGAAAAGGATGGCTGATTCACGGGAACTGGAGATGCTATGACTTTGGCTGCAATATCTATAATATGGTCAGTATAGATACTGAAACCTGTGGTTTTGCAGTCATATAAAATGAGCAGGGGCTGTTGATCTTCATTATCATCATCAGTTGTGCTCTGCTCATCGCCACTGTCTCCCACTTCATCTATTTCCTCCACATGAGATTGAGCCACAACCGATTCTGTCTCTCCCTGCCCATCACCCACATACTCGCCCACTGTGCAGCCAGCTCGTACAAGTCTCTCCATATACAATTTTTCCTGCTCATAGCGAGCCTCTGTAAGTTCCTACAATTCATTACATAGTGTATGTCACATAATGAAATATACCACAAACATGGATAATACCACTGAATTAGGTGTGCATTAATAATGAACCTCTTTAATAGGAACCAATAGATCATAATTCAAATTATAGTACCTCTTGTGAATGCTATCACTGCTGGATTTCCGTTGCCGGCTCCTTTCCCACTGTAGCTGCTCCTTTATGATGGAAGCGACAGCATCTAATGGCATGTCTACTCCCATCTTGTGGAAGCAGAATACCTTCCAAATAGGCCCCAGATTCTGTTACAGCAATATGATTTAATTATAAAGCAATTACACAACTGTGAGAATATATTTATGCCTATGAATATCAGCCCATACCAATTGGACCTCAGCAACCTAAATAATTTATTTGGTGTATACTGTGGTGAACTAACTAATTAACCATTGCATTGCATCATCTGCACACGCATGAAATTATGTATTGCATCATTCAGAACTTTCTAATTTCATTCACCACGTGGTAAAAATATATTGACTTCTTCTTGATAGCTGGTAGTGATTTAGCTAGTTTCTGTGTAGATTATATTAGGCTAGACACTACATTGGTGACCCTGACAAAAGTTTCCTCAACATCATGACCCATCCAGATCCACCAGACCCGCCAGTGCTCGACCCAGCACCCGTGGTAGCTTCCACCTCTGTGAATATTAAACTCCCACCCTTCTGGCCCGCAGACCCTGCAGTGTGGTTTGCTCAAGTAGAGGCAACCTTCGCCACAAAGCGGCTCAATGCCCAAAAGAGTAGATTCGACTTCGTAGTTGCATCTTTGTCGCCGGAGGTGGCAACAGAGGTGAGAGATTTGGTGCTTCGACCACCGGAAGCCAACCCCTACGATGTACTCAAGGAGACCCTCATCAAGAGGACAGCTGCCTCAGAACAGAGGCGACTCCAGCAGCTGTTTCAAGCAGAGGAACTAGGGGACAGAAAACCCACACAGCTTTTGAGACGAATGCATCAGCTGTTGGGTGACCGAGCTGGTCTTGATGAAACCTTCCTCAGGGAGTTGTTTCTACAACGGCTTCCAAGCAATGTCAGGATGGTTTTAGCCGCCTCCCCCAGTGCCACGCCCCTGGAGAGCCTGGCTGAGCTGGCCGATCGGGTCACTGAGGTTGCTGCTCAACCAGTGTCTGTTGTTACTGGCTCTTCTACCCAATCCCAGGTTACCCCAGTCGCAGCTGTGGGAACTAATCAGCCCACCACAGCTGACTTTGAACGGATCCTGAGTGAGCTAGCCAAGCTCCAGACAACTGTCAAGTCTCTCACCAGACACAGGAGCAGAACTCCAAGCAGACCCTCCAGACGCCAATCGCCCTCCCCCAATCCCACAGCCACCAACCAACTCTGCTGGTATCACCAGAAGTTTGGAGATGAGGCTCGGAAGTGTAACCAACCTTGCTCTCACCCAAACTAGCAGGCCAGGCACTGGCGACGACGAGTGATCCCGGCCTTTCTACCAGTCGTCTACTTCACATACACGACCCCACCAATCACCTCACCTTCCTGGTCGACACCGGCGCCGCCATCAGTGTACTCCCTCCCTCCCCTACTGACAGAAAGCACCCACAACTTCACTTTAATCTCCAAGCTGCCAACGGCTCACACATTACCACATTTGGAAGGAAGTCCCTCACCCTTAACCTGGGGCTCCGGCGCTCCCTTCCCTGGATCTTCGTGGTAGCGGACGTCCGCAAGCCTATCCTTGGAGCTGATTTCCTCCATCACTTCCACCTCTCAGTGGACCTCAACAAACGAGCCATGGTGGACAACACCACCCAGCTCACCATTGCTGGTGTGTTAGCATCTACACCATCTCTCAAACCCTCCATTCCACCACCACCCAATCCTCCCAATGAGTACACCGCTCTCCTGGCTGAATACCCTCAGCTAACCCAACCCCACAACTACAACGATCAACCCACCAAGCACAACGTCACTCACTCAATCGCTACAAACGGTCAGCCCGTTGCAGCCAAAGCCAGACGCCTGGCTCCAGAACGTTTGCACTCAGCAAAGAAAGAGTTCCAGCACATGCTAGACCTGGGGATTATCCGACCCTCCAAGAGTCCCTGGTCTACTCCTCTCCACATGGTGGTGCCTAAGAAATCAGGTGACTGGAGACCCTGTGGGGACTATAGACGCCTCAACCAGGCCACAGTACCCGACAGGTACCCCATTCCCCACTTACACGACTTCTCCTCGTCCTTGCAAGGTGCCACCATTTTCTCAAAACTAGATCTGGTCAGAGCCTACCACCAGATCCCAGTGGCAGAAGCTGACATCCCAAAAACAGCTATTACCACCCCCTTTGGGCTATATGAGTTCGTTAGGATGCCTTTTGGCCTTAAGAACGCCGCTCAAACCTTCCAAAGATTCATGGACGAAGTCCTCCGAGGCTTAGACTTCTGCTATGTTTATGTGGACGACCTCCTGATAGCCAGCAGAAGTCCGACTGAACACCTTGCACACCTCAAACTGGTGTTTGAGCGACTCAGCCAGTATGGCATTGTCATCAATGCACAGAAGAGCGTTTTTGGAGTTAGCAGTCTCACATTCTTGGGACACCTCGTGGACTGCAATGGCATCCGACCCTTTCCTGAGAAAGTTGAAGCCATCCACATCTTCCCCAAGCCTAACACTCAGAGAAAATTGAGGGAATACCTCGGACTGGTCAACTTTTACAGGAGGTTCCTGCCCGATTGTGCCAAGCTCCTTCTACCCCTCACCAACCTCCTCTCAGGAAAGGCCAACTCCAACTCCCCCATTACTTGGTCCACCACTGCCGAGTCAGCATTTGAGCAAAGCAAGGCCAGCCTAGCTCAGGCTACCATGCTCCACCACCCACACCATGATGCCCCAACATGCATTGCTACAGATGCTTCGGACCACGCTGTGGGAGCAGTCCTGCAGCAACTGATCGACGGTACCTGGTCTCCAATCGCATATTTCTCAAAAAAACTACAACCGGCAGAGACCAGGTACAGCACCTTCGATAGGGAGCTCCTGGCGGTGTATTTAGCCATCAGACACTTCAGGCATTTCGTGGAGGGGAGACATTTTCACGTTCTCACTGATCACAAACCCCTCACCTTCTCTCTGAAAGCCCACCACGACCGCCATTCCCCCAGACAGGCCAGACATCTCGACTTTGTAGCCCAGTTCACTACAGATATTCGCCACATCAGCGGATCGGCCAATGCCCCAGCAGATGCACTCTCCAGGATGGACACCAACTCTATAATTCCCCTGGACATCCAGAACGACATCAATTTCGAGACCATGGCTCAGCTCCAAACAACTGACCCTGAGCTACAGTGGATCGCCAGTCACCCTGAGTCCTCCAGTCTTACACTGGAATGTGTTCCCTTGAACCCCACAGGACTCACCATCATATGCGATACTTCAACTGGCAAGTACAGACCCTTTGTACCCCACTCTCTGCGTCGTCCGGTGTTTGACATTCTACACTCCATGTCACACCCAGGCATGAAAGCCACCCAACGACTCATTACTGCCAGATTCACATGGCCTCACATCAAGCGTGACGTCAGACAGTGGACTAAGGCATGCACCAGTTGCCAGCGAGCCAAAGTCAACAAGCACACCTCAACTCCACTCTCCACCTTTGCACTTCCCAGTGCTAGGTTTGATGCCATTCACCTGGACTTAGTGGGACCACTACCACATTCCAATGGCTACACCTACCTCCTGACTGTCATTGACAGGTTTACTCGCTGGCCAGAGGCATTCCCTCTCCCAAACATTACAGCGGAGACAGTGGCTCGAACATTTTTGCAAGGATGGGTAGCCAGGTTTGGGACCCCTACTACAATCACCACTGACAGGGGCAGCCAATTTGAGTCTGGACTCTGGAGTGACCTCATGGAGGTACTTGGCACCAAACGCCTCAGAACAACTGCCTACCACCCCCAAGCCAACGGGTTGGTGGAGAGATTTCACCGGCAACTGAAAGGGGCCCTCAAGTGTCACAAACCACAGGACCAGTGGACAGAAGCACTACCTTGGGCATTGCTGGGCATCAGGTCAGCAGTCAAGGAGGACAGCAAGTGCACTGCTGCGGAGATGGTCTATGGCAGCTCTCTCAGAGTCCCTGGGGAATTTGTACAACCATGCACCCCAGACACCATCATGGACCCTGCCGCCTATGCTGCACACCTCCGATCAATCATGGCCACACTCAGTCCTGCCTCAAGTCGCCGAACGCCTTTAACTTCAACATATTTCCCTGCCGCCCTCGACTCATGCACCCATGTTTTTGTCCGAAGGGACTCAGTTAAAAGACCTTTACAACTCCCCTACGATGGACCATTCCAAGTCATTAGCAGAACCCCCAAGTACTACCACCTTGCGATGAGAGGCAAGGTGGATACAGTGTCAGTGGACAGGCTAAAACCTGCTCACAGGGATACACAACCTCCCCTGCCTCACCCTATAGCAGATGCTCAGCAGCCTCCTCCACTCGCACGACCCCCGTCACCACCATCCACTCCCGCAGCCACAACTACCTCGTCACCAACCCCCCTACCCAAACCACCTCCCGCATCAACGCAGGTATCTACAAGAGTTGGTCGACGAGTTCGCTTTCCCAAGCACCTTCAAGACTACATACGTTGACACTGGCGGGGGAGTAATGTGGTGAACTAACTAATTAACCATTGCATTGCATCATCTGCACACGCATGAAATTATGTATTGCATCATTCAGAACTTTCTAATTTCATTCACCACGTGGTAAAAATATATTGACTTCTTCTTGATAGCTGGTAGTGATTTAGCTAGTTTCTGTGTAGATTATATTAGGCTAGACACTACAATACCTTGTGACATATAGCCATGTTAATCTTGCACACATAGTGTGTGTGCCAGAGGTCAGTGCGCTTCCCCCTGTACATCAGTGCCAGCCCATGGAAGCCTTCCACTGCATTAGTGGTAAGACGACCATGGTCTGACACGTAGTCCTGGGGGTGCGCAGCCATTTCCTCAATGAGCCTGGTGAATGCAGCCACCTGAGACCTGCAAGTGAAAAGGTGCTTGGCTTTGTATGTAGATCCATCAGAGTTCACCTGAATGATACAATTTAAAAAAATTATATATTAAAGCTGGAAATGCATCTACATACAAAGGTTTGATTATTGTTTGTGTTACCTTAGGATGATGGCACCAAGAGGAAGCATGACTATCCCAACAATAGTGTTGAACGAAGTTCCGTATGCCATCTGCGAACTCTTTGAATGGATTGTCAGACTGCTGCACTACATCAGATGCAATCACATTACTCAGAGCAGCCTTGCAATGTGTAAGTACGTCATCTGACATCCGTTTACAGCGGAACTGGTCTGCCTTACACTATATTTAATTAAAATAATAATTAATAGAAAAATAATTACTTGAACAAGTAAACAAAAACTATAATAACGTTATATATTTGGGGTGCTGCTTAATTTATTCTATTATTCATCCAATACTTAATTAAAATTCAGTACAAAAATGTTTACCATTTACCTCACAATTGTGTCTTTTCACTTTTTCCAGAGCTTTGTGGAAATTCTTGGTGGTGTGATTGGAACAATACGTCACCATTCCTTCAGGGAAATGGCGACAGAAAGTGGCATTTGATGACGTATCCTTGTCACACACCAGCTCGCCGATCACAAATCCGGCATCCTTAGCTTTACCAAGAAGATCATCCAGCATGTCTGTCTCTGCACCTGCCGAAGTTCCACACCAGTTGTGGTCTGAACCACGTTTGGTGCGATGTGCAAACCATGCCACCTTCCCTGAGACATAATCATGGAGTGTGGCAGAAGAGTTGTTGGAGTGGTGGCCCTGGGTCAGGTAAAAGCCAACAAAAGAGGCCATCCACTTTTTGCTATCTCTGCGATTCACAATCTCACTTCTTACCTGACCACAGGACCACTCTGCCAACTCCGTGACGGAGTCCTCCAATTTCTTGGTAACTCTGCTCCACTGCGACTTACAACATGATGGCAAACCGAGGAGACCACTCAGTCTGTCGTACTCACAATGCAGGTGGCCCGACACCATGAATGACAGCACTGGATAATGTTTGCACCATGAACACTTAGACCCTAGAATGCGCAGTGAATCAGAAGCAGACCAAGAAATATTTTCGGTGGATACTATCTCCGAAATCGATTTTGCCAATTCTGGTGTGAACCCGGCATCCTTGGCAAAAGTCAATACTTCTTGGATGACTGAGGTATGTACTTCAGTGGGCATTGCCAAACCATTGTAATTGTTTACAGCAATACACATGCCACAACTGAGTATTGTATTAGCAAAATATTTAAATATCCAAAGCCTCAATTATCTTATATGGGCTTGTCTATGTAGGGATTCTAACCTCATATCCAGCTCCCTGGCTCTCAGGAGTGAAATTCACAAACCCAGGAGGAGAAAACACAGATCCCTGGCTCTCCAGAGAAGATGACACAGTTTCCTGGCTCATTGGAGAAGAAGGCCTGGCTTCCTGGCCTTCTAAAGGAGAAGACACAAGTCCAGGAAAGACAATAGCTCTCTGACTCTCCTGGGAAGGCATCACTTCAAAAGGAGAGACTGCTCCCTGGCTCTCCATGTTGATAACTCCACCCTCAGCCTTTGATTTATGTTTCATTGTAATTTTTATTTTTTTTATTTTTTTAATTTCTAACCTGATCATTTGTGTGGCCCAGGCCCTGACATGGAGCTATAATGGAAGATATTTTTTTAGTTTCAGGAATGTTTGATAAAAATATTTTTTAAAAACTAAAAAAAATAACCTTCACAAAACTTTTTGGATCTGGCTGCAGTCACAATTGCTGCTTCCTTTTATTGCTTCCACCCATTATGCATATGGCTTCTCTGAAGTAATTACTACTACGTGGTAGCTGGCTGGCCCTCGTGGTAATAGCTCTCTTGTGGTAAATTAGCTAAGTTTTGGCGCGAAGTTAATTGAAACGCGTATGAATAGCCCACGAATAGGCAGTTCGCGGAGAGTAAATTGGATCGACTTACGGGAGGGTTTTGTGGTATTCTACTGAATCGCTTAATTACCGCAGGTTCCGGTGGTACTGCACCCTTAACTGTATTTACTTTATACCTTAAAATTTACAAAAAGGATAGTGGTGAATCCATGTATTATTAAGGAGTTCGGGTAATGATGTGTCTTTATAACAATATTTAATATGCACATTTTAGAAGACAGTAGAATTATATCATGTATTGATAATAATAATAATAGCTAATAACAACAACGATAATAATAATAATAATAATAATAATAATAATAATAGTAATAATAGTAATAACAATAATAATAACAATAATAACAATAATAATAACAATAATACAATAATAACAACAGTAATAACAATAGTAATAATAATAGTAATAATATTAATAATAATAATAATAATAATAATATGCCAAAACATTTTTGGTTAAATTGAGTGATTACCATAGATTAAGAGTAACATATATGCACATTATTCCTTAACTTCTTTCCTCAAATTGAAGACCCAGCTGTTGCTTGATATTAGTGTATTTAGTAGTTTAAGTGATTAAACATTTTGTACAGGCCAAGAATTAATGTTGACCACATCAATTTGTAAAAAGCACTCAACTTCTGAAGGACATGAGGCAGAAGAATACAAGTTCTGGTAAAATAATCTACACCCACACATTTGGCAGCAATTCAAACCTTCCACTGAACAGTTAATGAGCCTAAAATGTCTGGAATTACTTCTTGAGCAATTCTACCCGATTATAGCAATTTCAATAAATCTATCAAACCAATTTATCCAAAAATGCCTAGATGCATGACCAACAACTCACAAACTGTCATCATACGCCTCAGTGACATAACACTCCACTAGTAAATGCTTCCAGGTATATAGTTTGTCCCGCATGTAAAGTATCTTCCAATTAACCAATTATTACTCAACTACATTCTCCAATAAAAAAATTTGAGAAAATATATCAAGTTGAGCAGTGCTAGGGGCAATTATTTTATAATTTCTTAAATATATAGCTATTCTATCCATTTTCTATCTATGTTCCCCTCTTTTGGTATTTTGTTTTCAATAGTGGACTTTGTGGCAGACTTAATGAATATAATTGAACATAGAGAATTATTCTTAAAATTGGATAGAAAATTACACAGACTCTGATTTTCCCTCCTTAGTTATTTCTAAGAAAAATAGGTCAGCAATACATTTTTTTTTTAGATTTATTGGATTTATTGGATGGATTATTATTGTTATTGCTCTCATTGTTGTTTTTGCTGTAGTTGTTTACATTGTTATTGTTTTATTTTCATATTTATTATTGTCAATATGTAATGGTCCTATGAAATTTGGTAATAACCTTAATGTTGACTGTTTCATTCATTTTACAAGTTACAAGTTCACTCAATTTTTTCTGGCTTATCTTTGATGTTGTAGATAGAGTTATCTCAGGAATCTCATCTTCTGCAGGTTTTGCAGGTTGCAGTGTGTTCCTGAGTTCTCTGTTACTATTCCCCTTCTAATATTGCTGTACATACCTTCAACAAACACTGTGCTAAGTTTCATGCTTTGGTCCACTCTGTCACAATATTGCATCAGAAGTACAATTTCCCACTGGACTAGTCCAGCAGATAAGAAAAATTATTGTGACAGAGTGGACCAAAGCATGAAGCTTGGTATGCAGGTTTGGTTTGGCATATATAACAGTATCAGAAGGGGTGCCAAAAAAATTGTTTAATTAAAACAAATGTTTTAAAGTTTGAATTTTTTATTAACAGTTAATTATGTAAAAGAGCTCAATATAAATTGTTTATTGTACAAGCCTGAAGGTGGATTGGCTCAATCGGTAGAGGCTATAAGCCTGAAGGTAGCTAAGTCGCCAGAGGTAGAGGAGAAGTTATCTGACACACACTTACTCATACGCTCTGGTGACCTGCTGCCACCAGAGTTCGCCCTCCGCACCCTTTGACAGAGTATTAATCTGTAACTAACAGAATGGGAATATAGGGGGAACTGACGATACAAAAATATGTCTTACAAGAAACTTTGGTCAATATAATCGGCGATACCGCGAATTTTCTTATTTGTGCGCCCAATACAATTATTATAGCGAGATAAAAAAAACGGCAATATTACAGGCAGCTAGACTGTTTAATAGAACTAGCTACCCTGATAGCTAGCCAGGTGTATCAAGTTTCAGAGAATTTATTTCAGTAGAATAAAACCATAATATTTCGGCTTGTGGAGCCTTCCAGAGGTTACTGAAGTGAATGAGGGTGACTGAACAAGGAACTTTGTATAAACAGATGATACAGAACATGAGATCATTGTGTGGTGGGGCACAGCTCCAGGGAATGTTATTTGGTGACAGAGTGGACCAAAGCATGAAACTTAGTACAGTGTTTGTTGAAGGTATGTACAGCAATATTAGAAGGGATGCCATCCAGAAATACATTCCTTTACAAAAATATTTCTTACAAGAAACTTTGGTCAATATAATCGGCGATATCCGCGAATTTTTTTTTTTGCGCGCCCAATACAATTATTATAGCGAGAAAAAACAATGCCAATATTACAGGCATTATATTACTTTGGAGGTGTGAAGGTGTAGTCATAATTTAATTAGTGAACCCTCCAGAATGACTGCCACTAATTCAATTATGACTACACCTTCACACCTCCCAAGTATAACTCACATGTCACAGAAATTGTCCAACACAATATTGCATCAAAAGTACAATTTCCCACTGGACTAGTCCAGCAGATAAGAAAAATTATTGTGACACAGTGGACCAAAGCATGAAACTTGGTATGCAGGTTCGGTTTGGCATATATAACAGTATCAGAAGGGGTGACAAAACAAATTGTTTAATTAAAACAAATGTTTTAAAGTGTGAATTTTTTATTAACAGTTAATTATGTAAAAGAGCTCAATATAAATTGTTTATTATAATGTATTGTGGTTTAATACTTTAATGTTAATGATTAGGAGTTACCTGATATTACAGACAGCTAGACTATTTAATAGAACTAGCTACCCTGATAGCTAGCCAGGTGTAGCAAGTTTCAGAGAATTTATTTCAGTAGAATAAAACCATAATATTTCGGCTTGTGGAGCCTTCTAGTGGTTACTGAACTGAATGAGGGTGAGTGAACAAGAATCTTTGTATAAACAGATGATACAGAACATGAGATCATTGTGTGGTGGGGCACAGCCCCTGGGAATGTTAGTTGGTGTTGAACAATTTCTGTGACATGTGAGTTATACTTGGGAGGTGTGAAGGTGTAGTCATAATTTAATTAGTGGTCCCTCCGGAATGACTGCCACTAATTCAATTATGACTACACCTTCACACCTCCCAAGTACAACTCAGCAGCATGTGTTAGCAAACACCTTGCACGTCTTATTGTGTGGGTAGAAAATTGTAAGGAAGAAAACTAAAAGCTAGCTATAGCTATGAAGAACTTCAAAGTGCCACTATTGTTTTTGCTCGTATTCGTGCAGCTTATCGGTACAATTTCTGGTCAAACTTGCAGAAGTACTCGCCTTCAGGAAAGAATATGGATACCAAATACCTGGAAGACTATTCTGGATACTGCAGATTATGATGATCTTCTTGGAAGTGGTGCTTCTTCGTGGATGTCCCGTAATTTAGATGGAGGTGGGTCTTCATTTGGTCAAGTTGGAGGGATATGCAGAAGAAATTTAATGTCATGTGCGTTTACGGACACTGGTACTGAGAATAACTGGGTCTTCAGTCCCTATATCAACTATGAAGCTGCCCGTGAAGTATTTCATAATGTCAGCTCTACTTATCTTACATTTTGTGGCAGTTGTCCTAGGCATCTTACTGCTTATCGCTATGATACAAATACTGCAAGTGAGACTGCTAGAACCAATTATACAAGCTACAATCTTCTAACGGGATCTGAAAGTTCGTCGAGATATAGTGCATCCTCTATGTTGATAGAAACAGTACGTCCTTCTGGCATCAATGGTTTCTATTTTTCACTCAGAGACACGGGAGCGTGCGCCACTGTTGTGAGAGTCATCATTTATTATCGAGTGTGTGCACCTATGGTGAATGGACTTGTTATCTTCCCAGAAGTAGCAGTACCTCCTAGGAGTAGTCTAAATGAGGCATATAATGCTACTTGTGCTCCCAACTCTCATCCAGTAACTAGTCTAACAGTAGACATCACCAGTTCTACGAGTGTTTGCACAGTGAGAGATCCCAGAGGAGCTCAATGCGAGTGTAATGCTGGATACATCAGATTCGGTGACACTGTTTGTGAAGGTAAGTATTGAATTTTTATTTTGTGCATTATAAAATTATGACTATTACACCACTAGCAAACACAGTGTTTGTTGTGAGTTCATTTTATCTGAGACTCGTTTGTTCCAATCTTCATTATTGAATTGTTTCGTGACTTGATTAAATACATAATGATAGCCTGATACAACTGTGTCTGATGCAATATTCTGTTTTATACTTTCACTTGCAAAAGTCAAATAACATTTATAGTTTACTGTCCACTAACAGCATTGGCTTTGTTTTGTTCAAGTTAAGTATTTTTACAAGTAGATATAAGTTACAAATTCAATTATTGTATTTTTTTTAGCCTGTTCACCTGGTGAGTATAGAGCTTTGAGTCAGAATTCAACTAGATGTTATCCTTGTCCAGCATTTACTAATGTATTAGCAACTGGTGCTGGTGAGTGTGCTTGTCTGACAGGATATTACAGGAGTGCAGAAGAAGGTTCTGAAGTTGCTTGCACGCGTAAGTAATTATTTCTTGTGTTCCCTAACACATATTTCCCCTTAACAATTTTAACTAGTTTTTTAGTAGATACTGGTATGGTATGAATTGTAAGTATGTAATGTGATGGTTTAATGTGATCTGAAGAAAATAATATGACTCTTGCAGCCTACCATGTATTACCACAGTTATAGCTTAGTGATCAGAGCAGATATTGTAATTGCTATTAATTATACTTTACCAGTTAAAATGTGACTAAAGCAGCAACTGATTTTTGTTCCTTGGATTTAATATGTATATCATTGTCATAATGCTTAATAAGGTATGTTGATTTTATTCAATTAATTTATTATTGTTGGTTTTTAATTGTTTTTTGGTAGTTGTTATTGTTATATTAATTATATATATAGATGTATATATATATATATATATATATATCCATTCTGTGTAATTATTTAGAACCCCCAGGTCCTGTCAAGAATTTGATAACTGTATCCACAACAGCCAATAGTGTCACAGTTACATGGGACAAACCAGCCTCCACTGGTGGGAGGTCAGACTATTACTATTTTGTGGGACGCTCGGACTCTCAAGGGTGTGCTACCAGTGTAATACCTGTCAATAGCAGACTGATGGATCTAGGAAACACAATAACATTTCGAATCGGCGATCTCCTTCCATTCCAGAGATATGTTTTCACAGTTATAGTCCACAATGGAGTTAGCAGTCAGGATAGTGTCAATGTGGGATCTAGAACTCGGACGACTGAGGGGCAAACTATGGAGAGTCGTAAGTTTTATATAATATTTTTTAAATTTTCAGACAAAAATAAACTCCACTATGATCATTCATTATAAGACTCTTTGATGACCAATGATTAAATATCTAGATGTTGATCACTTTATTTTTGGAGGGTGTATTTTTCCCGATGATTTCATTAAGTGGACAAATGAATATTATAATGTTGTTGTTTTTGCTACAGTTTCAATGACTGCATGCAATCAGAATGAAAATCGCCGTTTATATATTCACGACTATATTATAAGGAGTGATGTGTGAGCTGCAGCAGCTAGAGTAGCTTTGACTTCTGCACTTTTTAGCGAGAGTACGATATGGTAAATATTGTCACTATTAAAACTGCTTGTTGATATCACGACGTATTGCCACCATTTGGTGATGTGCATTGTAGTTTAGGCCCTCCCCATGCGGTGTGATTTCAGCAGGTACTATTTTTATTGACTGTGTTTTATATCTACGGAGCTTGTTTTGATCAGGTATAAGGTATTGCTGGCCATTAGCAACTGAACAACATTTCAATTTCTGTGTGGATTGGTTGCTAGTAGACTATGAGTTCAGCTGCTAGTAGTTCAGCTATGGAGCTTCCCAGTTTTCCTCACTAACCTTGAAAATTTGGAAGATTTGGAAAATTTATTCATACGTCATATCAAGAACACTATCATAAAATTAATTTGTTACTATGAACTATTACTTTTTAGTATAACCTATAATGTTTTAATCTGTCGATCTTAATTATAAAGTCTTGAGGTTAATTAATTGGGTGGGGCTTATAGGCATGGCTTAAGGGCCTCGGCACTTTTTATGTGCTTCCTACACCCCTGATAAGAGTAGCTTAGTGTGTGTCTTGATGTGAAATGGCAACACTTGTGTAGATTGTCATAACTCACTCATTGTTTTCCTACTTCTGTAGCTCCTGGCCCTCCAATTTTGACTCCTCTGTGCTCAGTGGTAGTATGGCAGCCTCCAGCCAATCCTAATGGAATCATTACAGGATATGAAGTACAATACACTGGCGGAACACCATCTACCCTACCCTCGACTACAACTAATTCTGTTACGAGTGAAAATCAGAGAACTAGCAACACTCAAGTTCAGGTAATAACTCAGCAATTCATCATTACTTTCTTAATTTACTCCATTTTTAATACTCTGCATGACATTGTGACTCTGCCAAGTCTTGTTTAATATTTACTGTACCTCAAACAATATACATAATTATGGTGATAACACGTATCTAGTTAGCTAGGTTGTTAATTTCTTTTATCATCTGCATGCAGTATAAATGGATTTTATTATAATAGCAAATTTTTCTCTTTTTAACAGCCAATAATTTATAACTTAACAATTATTAACAATTATTGACTGTTAAAAGGAGAAAAATGTGCTATTATATCAGCTGAGAATGACTGACTCAAGGATTTTATTGAATTTTTAATAGGTATGTATAATTAATTATATATAGTTTGAGTGATTATTATCACCATGTCAAATTATCTTGAAAAGATATCAGATGTTTTAATTACTGACTGTAGTCTACAAAATTAAGTTTAAGATGGTGGAAAGTTACATCATATTCTTGACTGTGGTTAATATATCACTACTTAGTAATACCTATATAACAATTTTTAGGTTAGAGCTGTAAATGGAGCTGGAGCTGGAACGTGGTCCAATCCAATACAAGTCTGCCAAGGTAAGGGATTAGTTTGTTCTTTTTCAGGGGAGAGACAGAAAAATCTGATTTCTTATTCTAGATAGTGGAATTGTTCAGTTGTTCGGTTCAAGTCTTACCTTCTCACTGACTATTTTTCATGTAGTGTTAATAACTGTATTTGTTTAGTTTTTTTTTGTGTGTGTTAATCTTAAAAACAGCTTTTAGATGTTAAATTCATCTTCTCAGGAAAATTATGTTGATAAAATTTTGACTATTGTTTCAGATGCTTGTTCCCTACCATTCAATGTCAATGCCACACGTTCATCATTAGTTCTGACATGGAATAGACCAGCCAGTGCATCTGGCAATACATACTCTATACAAGTCAGTAGTCGTGGAACTAATCCAATGTCATTTACTCACACCAATAGTGGATCTTCCTTGACATACACAGTGGGTTCATTAAGATCTTTTACTTCTTATACAATAACTATTATGAATGGAGGGAACCAATGTACCACCACAGCTTCAACTTCAGAAGGGGGTAAGAGAATGCTATTATTTTATAAAAGTGCTGAAACTGGGAAGTACTTAACAAAGAGGGGTGGGGTTCTTAACAACCCATGTCTACTGCAATTATATTATATGTGAACTTTTGAATGTAATTGGCGAGCAAGCGTAGCGAGCGAGACACTTACAGGGGTAAAAATGAAAAAATCGGGGATGTTTGTTTATTTGTATATATGTATGGACGTACGTAAGGCATTTTTGTACTTTGACCCTCGCGTTTTTGTGTTAGTTCGGTTGTCGACCCCGTCCCAAATTGCACTAAACAGAATCCTCTGGTTTATTGATCAGTACCCATATCACCCTAGAAATTGAATTGTTTACCGTTTTGAATTCTTTTGCGGGTGCAGTTCAAACTTGACAACTTAAGGGACTTCCATTTCTATTCGAGTTAGTGGCGGTGGTACGTCAATGCACTCTTCGTCATGGTTATAAGCCATGCGCACAGTATTTACCTGAAAATACATTGTCCACTAGACTACTGCGAAGGTAAGTCTGTGTAGGTGCATGTCCAGCTGTGTCAAAGCATTGTGTGTTACAACCACTACTTAGCTAAAGAATATCACAAAGAAAACTTTTAAATAACGTGTATTGTTTTGTTGTTGTTGTTTTTTCCTTCAATTCAAGCAGTTGCAGAAAGTTGTTACTATGGCATTGAAATCCCTTTACCCTGTATGCTAAATTAAAAAAACTGGACCTTATTTTCAGTAGCTTCAGTGCTAGAAGTCAATAAAAATAGTATAGTCTTTAGGCTCGCTCGCCATTTGTGCTCAAGCACACCATTAGTGTAGTAGTATAAGGTAGCTGATAATTGTGACTGGGAAACTCTCACTTCTTGCTGCTGCCTTACACTGTCCTCTCTTTTCATAGGGCATGTCATATGTAGTCTTCTCCTTCTCTGCCTTCCCTTTTGAAGTTTTTGCTGTTATTTACTCGCCTATGCCACCTACTTTTAGCTACAATAGTCACCATTTCCTTATTAATTCCATTTGTTTTCTTAATCACCTTCTACTGAATGTGTCAATGTTTTACCTACTCAGTTTGTGTCGATGCTTTACCTACTCAGTTTGTGTCGATGCTTTACCTACTCAGTTTGTGGCGATGCTTTACCTACTCAGTTTGTGTCGATGCTTTACCTACTCAGTTTGTGGCGATGCTTTACCTACTCAGTTTATGTCGATGCTTTACCTACCAGTTTATGTCGATGTTTTACCTACCAGTTTGTGGCGATGCTTTACCTACCAGTTTGTGGTGATGCTTTACCTACCAGTTCATGTCGATGCTTTACCTACCAGTTTATGTCGATGCTTTACCTACCAGTTTATGTCTGGAGAGCAGGGCATTAGTCTGAGTATGGAGAGCAGGGCATTAGTCTGAGTATAGAGAGCAGGGCGTTAGTCTGAGTATGGAGAGCAGGGCATTATTCTGAGTATAGAGAGCAGGGCGTTAGTCTGAGTATGGAGAGCAGGGCATTAGTCTGAGTATAGAGAGCAGGGCATTAGTCTGTGTATAGAGAGCAGGGCATTAGTCTGAGTATGGAGAGCAGGGCATTAGTCTGAGTATAGAGAGCAGGGCATTAGTCTGAGTATGGAGAGCAGGGCATTAGTCTGAGTATGGAGAGCAGGGCATTAGTCTGAGTATAGAGAGCAGGGCATTAGTCTGAGTATAGAGAGCAGGGCATTAGTCTGAGTATGGAGAGCAGGGTATTAGTCTGAGTATAGAGAGCAGGGCATTAGTCTGAGTGTATAGAGCAGGGCATTAGTCTGAGTATGGAGAGCAGGGCATTAGTCTGAGTATAGAGAGCAGGGCATTAGTCTGAGTATGGAGAGCAGGGCATTAGTCTGAGTATAGAGAGCAGGGCATTAGTCTTGAGTGTGGAGAGCAGGGCATTAGTCTGAGTATGAAGAGCAGGGCATTAGTCTGAGTATGGAGAGCAGGGCATTAGTCTGAGTATTCTGCTGCACTTCTTCCCTCTGCTGCACTTCTTCCCTCTGCTGCACTCCTTCCCTCTGCTGCACTTCTTCCCTCTGCTGCACTTCTTCCCTCTGCTGCCCTTCTTCCCTCTGCTGCCCTTCTTCCCTCTGCTGCCCTTCTTCCCTCTGCTGCACTCCTTCCATCTGCTGCACTCCTTCCCTCTGCTGCCTTTCTTCCCTCTGCTGCCCTTCTTCCCTCTGCTGCCCTTCTTCCCTCTGCTGCACTCCTTCCCTCTGCTGCACTCCTTCCCTCTGCTGCCCTTCTTCCCTCGGCTGCACTTCTTCCCTCTGCTGTACTTCTGTAGTGATTTTAGTTTGCTTCATAGATTTCAAGCGAGGCTGAGCTGCATCGTCTCTCCAACATTTTACCAGCATAAGATGTGCAGGGTGTGTGTTGCCTTTGGACTCCAACCACTCCAAAGCAGTATCGAAAGCAGCACAAACTTGCGATGGAGTAACTGCATTTGAAGAAGCTTCATCTTCATTTTCGAACTCAGATTCTTCTCTCTCTTGCAACACATCTTCTACAATTTCTTCATCGTTCATGTCCAAATATCATTCACTGTAGATTTTGGAATACCAAACTGTCCAGACACTGCCTCACTGACTTCCTTTTCTTAACTTCTGATATTATCTCCAGCTTTCTTTCTAGAGTTAAAACGCTACGCTTGCGTTTAGTTTACCGCGACCTTGCCTCCACCACCGCTGGTCGGTCGTTGAGTTCTTAGAAGAACTAGCAGCCCCACTGCCTTTCATAGAGTTTTGAGAAGAACTAGCAACGACGCCGCCGGTCAACGAGTTCCGAGAAGAATGGTAGACGCACTTAACTGAATGCCTGTTGATTTCCCTGCTCCATCTCCGCACACAAAGCTACGATCGAATACAATCGAAGTGCCACGCGCGAAATATTTTTACGATTTTATTCGTTTAATTTGGTAGCTTTCCGACTACACTGACGATCCGTACGCAGTCAATAATTTTGTTTGTGTCCGGTAGACAGAGGTGTCCGTAACTTAGACGAACGGATAAGAGAGGTTTGAGTGTAATTGGGTGGGGCTTATAGGCATGGCTTAAGGGCCTCGGCACTTTTTATGTGCTTCCTACACCCCTGATAAGAGTAGCTTAGTGTGTGTCTTGATGTGAAATGGCAACACTTGTGTAGATTGTCATAACTCACTCATTGTTTTCCTACTTCTGTAGCTCCTGGCCCTCCAATCTTGACTCCTCTGTGCTCAGTGCTAGTATGGCAGCCTCCAGCCAATCCTAATGGAATCATTACAGGATACCAAGTACGTTATGCTGGCGGAGCACCATCTCCCCTACCCGCGACTACAACTTATTCTGTTACGAGTGAAAATCAGAGAACTAGCAATGCTCAAATTCAGGTAATAACCTCGGCAATTGATCACTGTTTTCTTAATTTACTCCATTTTTAATAGTCTGTCTGACATTTTGACTCTGCCAAGTCTTGTTTAATACTTACTGTACCTCATACAATATACATAATTATGGTGATAACACATATCTAGTTAGCTAGGTTGTTAATTTCTTTTATCATCTGCATGCAGTATAAATGGATTTTATTATAATAGCAATTTTTTCTCTTTTTAACAGCCAATAATTGTTATTTATAACTTAACAATTATTAACAATTATTGACTGTTAAAAGGAGAAAAAATTGCTATTATATTAGAATTATTTCAGCTGAGACCCACACTCCAGTCAAGGAGCTTCCTAGTCAGAACAAGTTGAGGCAAGCCTTTCCTATCCTTAGGTTAGTCAGCCACGGATACCTCCCAGACAGAGTTCGGCTAGTGTATTTAGATAAAATGAAATCTGTACAATTATAGTGAGGCTGACCAATATATACCAAACCTGCCAAAATGACTGAATCATGGATTTTATTGAATTCTTAATAGGTATGTATAATTAATTATATAATAGTTTGAGTGATTATTATCACCATGTCTATAAATTATCTTGAAAAGATATCAGATGTTTTAATTACTGACTGTAGTCTACAAAATTAAGTTTAAGATGGTGGAAAGTTACAACATATTCTTGACTGTGTTATATATCACTTAGTAATACCTATATAACAATTTTTAGGTTAGAGCTGTAAATGGAGCTGGAGCTGGAACGTGGTCCAATCCAATACAAGTCTGCCAAGGTAAGGGATTAGTTTGTTCTTGTTCAGGGGAGAGACAGAAAAATCTGATTTCTTATTCTAGATAGTGGAATTGTTCAGTTGTTCGGTTCAAATCTTACCTTCTCACTGACTATTTTTCATGTAGTGTTAATAACTGTATTTGTTTAGTTTTTTTTGTGTGTGTTAATCTTAAAAACAGCTTTTGGATGTTAAATTCATCTTCTCAGGATAATTATGTTGATAAAATTTTGACTATGGTTTCAGATGCTTGTTCTCTACCATTCAATGTCAATGCCACAAGTTCATCATTAGTTCTGACATGGAATAGACCAGCCAGTGCATCTAGCAATACATACGCTATACAAGTCAGTAGTCCTGGAACTAATCCAATGTCATTTACTTACACCAATAGTGGATCTTCCTTGACGTACACAGTGGGTTCATTAAAATCTTTTACTTCTTATACGATAACTATCACGAATGGAAGGAACCAGTGTACCACTACAGCTTCAACTTCAGAAGGGGGTAAGAGAATGCTATTATTTTATAAAAGTGCTGAAACTGGGAAGTACTTAACAAAAAGGGGTGGGGCTCAACAACCCTTGTCTACCGTAATTATATGATATGTGAAGTTTTGAATGTAATGTAGTATAAGGTAGCTGATAATAGTGATTGGGAAACTCTCACTTCTTGCTGCCTTACACTGTCCTCTCTATTCATAAGGCATGTCATATGTAGTCTCCTCCTTCTCTGCCTTCACTTTTGAAGTTTTCGCTGCTATTTACTCGCCTATGTCACCTGCTTTTAGCTACAATAGTCACCATTTACATAATAATACCCTTTTGTGGTGATGCTTTACCTACTCATTTGTGGTGAAGCTTTAATGTAACTTCCACAAGTTCATCATTGGTTCTAATATGGCAGAGACCAGCCTGGGGGGTTTCTAGTCAAACATACACTATTCAAGTCAGTCATATAGGAATGAATAGCGTGTCATTTACTCATGTGAATGCTGGCAATTCTTTGACTTACACCATATCATCACTGAGACCATTTACTTCATATGCAATCATTTTAATGAATGGAGTGTACCACTACTGCTGCAACTTCAGAAGGGGGTAAAATATAATTTAATGCCATTGTTACTTAGTAAATATTTATTATAGTAGTATTATATGAGCAGATCACATGTAATTTCTCAAATTGATGTTGTTGTTGTTGTTGTTGTTTTCAAAGTATACATGATCCATTTTTTCCCTCTAGCTAATTACATATGCCATAATACTAGCCCAACAGCTCTAACATTGTCTAAAGTAATTATTATAATTACTAATAGCATAGGTCAATAATGTTCAATATTAAGATTTTTTAAACAGTTAACTTGTGTCCAATTTTATATAGACCCTTCAGTTCCCAAAAATATCAGGACATACTGTGATGTGGTAACTTGGAGCACTCCTTCAGATGTCCAGGGTGAATTGACAGGCTATGAAGTCAACATTGAAATTGAAAACAAACAGGAAACCAAGGTCATAAGACCAGAATCCTCCTCCTATCCAACTACAGATGATCAGAAGAAGATGGGTGCAAAGATAAGAGTAAGTTGGCACAATGTATATACAGTGAATTCAATTCCATACATGTATATGTATGGAATTGAATATTAACACAGTTTGGACACTTACACATTAACTTCCAAATGGTGATGAGTTAAATTTCACAATTTGAATTGCGAGTGCCCACCTAATTTCTCATTGCTGACTAGAGTTGCATAAGTTCTATTCCATGCGATACAGATACAGAAACGGTATTATTTTGCAAGCATGTCAAGCATATAATGATTTTCTAAGCTTTTATGGTATTTGACCTCAAGTTGTATTGACAATTTTTATACATGCTAATAGCTTTGGACTTTTAACGTCTATTATTTGTACCAACTTTAAATGAGAGAATTTTATGTATGGTGGTATAGGTCAGAGCAAGTAACACTAAAAATACTGGAGCATGGACCAGCTTCCACAACATAAATAGTAAGATGAAAGAATATTTTCATATTCTGTACAGAAAAGATTGAGTTATAAAGTGTCACTTATCATTAACAATAATTTATAGATTAGTGTAATTCAAATAATTGTAACATTGATTTAGTAGCTACTTCGTAATCTGAAAAGAAGCATGAAGATGTATTCATTGATCAATTTTCTTATTAGTCTTACTTCTCATTAGTTGATGTTCAAGCTAGCTATTTGCAATTTTCCAACTTAAATAATTCTACCCACTATATAGTCCTTTTTTCATTTTTTTTATTGGTTTCTTAACTGTAATTTTTTCATTGTTATATGATTTTTTTATTTGTTGAATTGGTGTCACTTAATTTTTTCTTATCTGCAAGAACAGAAAAAAATTTCAAGGAAGCCTTGAACCAGTGTCCCTCGGCTCCACAGTCAATGACACTTACCACTGAACCTTGTGTCAATAGCATTGATCTTGGAAGTCTGTGCTACCTTTTCTGTTGTCCCCCCTTCCCCCATTTTATCGGCTCTTGGAGTCCTCTGAGATTTAGCATGTTAAAATTTATATGTAGGCGCAAAAACCAATCCCCAATCCCATGTTCCCAATATAGCTAGCCCTTTCCCTGCCCATTCCCTCATTTTATAAAAACTCTCTGGAATCTGTTGATGCATCTTCTCCCATATACTCCTAGTTTCACGAGTTTTGTAACATATATATATATTATAGATACATTGATAGAAAGATAGATAGATAGACAGATAGATAGCTCTATATATTGGATGTTAAAACTACTTGTGGGGGATTTGCAATACATACAGTTTAATTTATGTTCTATTCTTTTAGAATGTACTGAAGTAAATTCAAACTCAAATGAACAAAGTTCAAGTAAGTTCTGTTTTTACACAATCGCCAAGTATTAAGCATTTCATTAAATCAATAATAATAATACGCTTGTGTGTCAGTAACGACGACGATGACCGATGACAATGTGTGTATTCATGAATAACTCATGAGCTTGGTACGGTTTGGTAAAGCATCATCTCTTTACCGTAGGTAAAGTGTCGTCACATTCAGTAGAACGTGCCGGTTATTTATAAAAAGTGAATAGAGACGATGGAAGGCGGCGTAGATATCAAAAAGGAAGGCGAAAGTATGGAAGAGAAGGTAAAATGAGATTAATTGTAACTTAAAAGCAGATGGAGTTGGCGAGGTAAGGCGGTGTAGGTTTAAAATGGAAGGGAAGAGAAGGCAAAAAGGCAAGCGATTAATCATAACTAAAAAGCAGGTGGAATAGACGAGTAAAGACGGGGGTTTGTTTTCAAAAGAAAGGCTAGAATGCGTAATAGAAGACAAATGTTTCTCAAAGTTGGACAGAAATGCAGGAGAGATAGACAAAAGTTTCTCAAAGTCGAACAGAAAAGCAGAAGAGAGACAAAGGAAAAGGGGGCGCCATGACTCAAAAAAAGAGCTGAAGATAGGAGTGGTGGGATAGAAGAAAAGCTCAAATAGTTCAGAAAATAGAGAGTAGGAGAGGGAAACTTATGTAACGTTAACCAATGGTAGAGAATGATAATTGAGTAAGATAACTTGTGCTACTGCATTCTTACTTTGCAATACGTCAAGCGCCACTATGTGGCGGGGTACTTGCTAGTTGTTAATATTGAGGTTTAGTGACTTTCTATAAGTATACAAAATGGGATTAAATTTGGTTTGAGTGGCATTGGTCAGTTATATTCATGGACTAACAGACTAGAAGTGTCTGGCTATCTATTTTAAGTTAACTTTCGAAAAGTGACCAGTGTGTCATTCTATCTTTGTTGATACCATAGCTTAAACAGCTTCTTATAATGAAGAAAGAGAACATAGTTAAGACTAAGGGATTCAATTTTGTTAAATGCTTAATTGTTTAAAAAAAATCTCTTCAGGTGTTCTGGGAAGCGTCAGCGCTGTTGATGTACTAATCATCATCATAGTAACAGCTGCTGTGTGCACAGCCATTTTTATCTTGATAGTTGTCTTGGTCTACTTCTGCTACAAATGTCGCTCCAAGGGTAGCAGCTCCCGCAAGTCAAAGGATAACAGCTACAGTACAAGTACTGACGTCAAACTTAATAATTTGTACTAAGCAGATTTCTCATTTATAATGTAGTAACTGCAAGCTGTATAATGAATTTTTGTACAATATTTTTATTTTTATTTTTTCATTCTGTTTCCATTATTTTTTTTTAAATAATTTTCACGTTATACAAGTTGGAGGATATATATTTTAAAAAATTCACTAACTCCATGGATCAGTGTTGTTTCCTAAGCAATTTGCCCTAAAACTTTATCTTTTTGGGGAGAGGAGAATTGGATATGCAACTCATAGCAGTCATTTACTCTTTCTTTACCACCACTGCCATTAGACTCCCAATACTTCACAATGCAACTAGGAACCTTCATTCTCAGTGCAGTTCTTTACTCCCATTTATTCTTCCTTTACTGCTGCAGGCATACTCATTTAGATATTTTAGATCATTCCTAATACATCTAAAGGTATTAACTATTTTGCTTCCAGAAACAACAGTATAATTCTGTATGCTATCGACAATGGCATATCTAGAAAATATTTAATGGGGAGGCAGATGTTTAATTATTAATGTCAGTTGTGCATAGCATGGGCAAACTTTTATAAACATTTATTCCACAGTAGATATCTTCACAATGTTATCTTTTAGGTATATGACCTGAGATAATTCAAGTTATTGTATAATAGTGTTATCTCATGGCTATATTGGGCAAGCTCATTATACCCTTGCAGTTGGAGAATCAAAAATTATTAATTATAGCTACCTTTTTGGGTTTAAATAAAACCAATTTTGCTGCTGCCATGAGTTATATATGTAAATATATATGTATATTATATAAATGTATATTATATGCATATTATAGTACTTATTACATGAGTCAGATTGTGATATGGCAAAATATTCCAAGAGCAGGCTAATTTATTTTCATGAGCCAGAGGCGAGTGAAAATAAAACCTGAGAGTGAAATATGTTGGTGTAAAGTTGGCAGTAAAATTCTCTAGCCCCCCACACCCCCAAATATTTTAGCAGCTGCTCTAACCTGGTTGGGTGTAGGCTCCAAGAGTAAAGTAGCTGTAAAAACCCTGAAAACTGGTTGCTATAGAGCCTGAAATTTTTACCAAGCTTTTCACCACTGTATCTCAATAAAAGGTATGAATTATATTTATTAGGAGAGTTTTGGCTGCTTAGCTATTGATTATGTGATTTACTTCAACATGCCCCCCCCCCCCCTTTTTTTTTTTTTTCTCCATGGCTAGCTACTACCAGTGTTGTTTTAGTTAACTAAAACTAAAACCAATTACCAAACCCCTTAGTTTTGGGGTATTTTACATTTGGTAAGAATAACTAAAACTAAACTGTAGAGAACATGAATAAAACTAAAACTAAATATTTTAGAAGACAGTAAATTTGTAATAACTAAAACTACCAGTAGCTAGAGTGGATGACAAAAACTAAAACTAAGCATTTTGTTTGTTGTAAACAATTCACCTTGAATTATGTCATTAAATGAAGGTATAAATTTTCATCAAGTAAATATTCTCTAAACTATATAAAAAATATCATACTTTATTTATAATATCTAAGATTTCATAGAAATATGCTTTTTTGAAATTATTTGAGAATACTCTTTCTTTAAGGAGTCCCAATGGTTGAAGAATTTGAGTGACAACATAAATTAACTAAAAACTAATCAGTTGATATTAATAACTAACTAAATCTTCTAGCTACATGATATTGAAGAAAAACTAACTAAATCTTGTAGGTAAAGTAGTTGTCGGAAGCCCTGACTCAACTTATTCATGGACTAGCCAGTCGCTCCCGACGACGCTGCCATTGAATCCACAGACTTCAAATAGAGTTTTAAATCTATCTTGATATTAGTGAACTGATGAGACGCATGCGTGACCGGCTATTTGAGTCCTTTGTCACTCATGCGCACATATGAAATGAAAGATGATCCACCGGAAGTCCGGGGCACAAACTAACACACGAAATTACACACACTCAACTAGCACACGCTGCTCATAAGATATACACACACAATGACAATGTTCTCCTTGATCTTCTCTTTCTCTTTATTCTTCTCTCTTCTTCTTCACTCTTGTGGCCACACCCACAAATCTTCAGGGAGAATTTGGGGGAAAAACTAAAACTATACATTCAAGATATTTTTTTAGTATGAATAACTAAAACTAGGAAAGTCTGGAATCTCTAAACCAAAACAACACTGGCTACTACACTAAATTAATACTATATGCTATAATAAATAAAGTATCAATGTAAACTACTGGGAAAATGACAGCCTCCCCTAATTACAGCCCTAATCAAAAGTCAATAATTAAGGGGCAGTGTGTAAAGCCGACAATTGCTAGCCTATGCTATAGTGTGTTTGACTTTTTTTCACCTGACAAAAACAATTCTAGCTCTAGTCCATTGGAATTCTACTGCCCGTTTTGATGATTAATCAACGTAACTAGCTCTGGTCCATTGGAATTATACTGCCCGTTTTGATGATTAATCAACGTAACTAGTTCTAGTCCATTGGAATTCTACTGCCAGTTTTGATGATTAATCAACGTAACTAGCTCTAGTCCATTGGAATTCTACTGCCAGTTTTGATGATTAATCAATGTAACTTCCTCAAGTTCATTATTGGTTCTAACGTGGCAGAGACCAGCCAGGATTTCTAATAACACATATATACACTGTTCAAGTCAGTCATATGGGAATGAATATCATGAATGCTGGCAATTCGCTTTGATTTACACCATATCATCACTGAGACCATTTACTTCATATGCAATCACTTTAATGAATGGAGAGAACTAGTGTACCACTGCTGCTACAACTTCAGAAGGGGGTGAAATGAAATAATGCCACTTTTACTATTAAAAATTTCGAAACTGATGTTTTTTATATTCAAAGTGTAAAAAAATCTAATATATTTTCTACCATTAACTATTTCCACATGCCATAGCACTAGCCCAATAGCTCTAACATGGCATAAAATAATTATTAATAGCATAGGTGTGGGTCGGGCATAAAAGAGGTGTGCCATCTGCCCCACCTCATCGCTCAAGTGAACTTAGAACTTTTAATTATTGCTATTTTTTATTGTTGTATTATCTTATGTTGTAAACAGGTTTTCCATACCTCCGTTGTTTGTGCAATCACTTGTTTTGTTGATTAAGTTTTGACTGTTTGTTCACAGAGTCATGTGTTGTTTGTGCCTGCGCTGCAGTGAGAACGAAACGCTGTAGTGCAGGAAGTCACGTCATCGTGTGTCATATTGTGGGCGTGTTCCCAATTCTCTATATAAGCATTGTGCATCATTTTAAGTTTAGTTCTACCTCGTGCCTTACACTTTTTAGACATAGATTTAAAACTCTATTCAGTCAATTGTTGGGGCTGGGGAAGAACTCTGGTGGCAGCGTACCTTGCGCCCTCCTCGAGTCCATGAGGAAAGTGAATCTCCTCTGAGTCTAGTGCGAGCGGCGACCCACAAAAGCCCACAATTGGCGGCAGCGGTGTCGAGATCTGTCTACGCCTCGAAAAATCAAGTTGTCCACGTGTTGTAAGTCAAAAGCTGAGTATATTCATCGATTAAGAACATTCGAAAAGTATTACAAGTTGTCTAAGTCAAGTCATTAGAAGTCCCGAGTATTGTCAAGTTCAAGTTGTCCACGCCAAGTTATTTCCCTCGAGTTCTTGAGTTTGTAGCGGTGTCCTAACGGTCTTGTATCTACGTTATTCGTCTCCTAGTAAACTGTATCGTGGTACTGTTCATACATATTTGTACAATTGTTCAGTTAGCATATATTCTCTCTTACTGTGTGCAGACATTCCTGCGTCTGGTTGGCCTGTGAATGAACCGGAGAGAGACAAGGGATAAAGCTTGCAAAAAGTGTCCTAAGCATTCTGGTATCGATTCTAGTACGGACGGATCCAGAAGTTGTATACTCCCTGACAAAGAAAAAATAACAAAGAAGGTTGACAGTAGTCCCGTAAGTCTTATTCCTAGTGATAGTTCAGTCGAAAGTACTACTCCTCCTCATAGGGTATTTCAGTCTGATCAGTTGCTTGATAATTGTTACATTCTAAGTCCCAGTAGTGTTGAAATGGAAGGTGATAATGAAAATGAAAGTGCATCCTTATTGGATAGTGGTAGAAATGCATTCTCCCATGCTTGCTTAGGTGGTGTTGATGACCATGAGCAAGTAGGTACGGTCCCCGATGAAGCTTCGGCTGGGGAAAATGCCTTTATGAAAACATTTATGCAAATGATGGGAAAGATGGTCATGAGAGAGATGGAGCCTACTCCTGGCGCACGCCACGGTTCTTCCTCCTCTGCGGAAGCGGAGTTGAACAGGCAAATCAACACCATGGCTCCCCACAAAGAAGGGGCTGACATAGCCAAATATATAAAGAAATTAGAAGATGATCTAACTGACATTAATTGCCCTCGAGCGCGATTCAAAACGGTGCTACTTCAGAAGCTTCAGTCTGAGACTGCTGCTGACTATATTGCTTCTATAAATCGCTCTGATTTTACCTACTCTGAGTTGAAAACTGCTCTCATTAGTACGCTTGGTTCTAGCAAACTGTCTTTAGGTGTCAAACTCGCTGACTTCGTTAGTGATAACCGATCTGCTGACTCGCTCAAAGCCTACTCAAAGATTAAGTCGCTTGTCGATTCTATCGACATGGCAACCACTGACAAATCTGATTTGCTTCTTTTCATTGCTACTTCGGCTTTTCGAGCGTCGCGATCTTATAACCAACGCTCCCTCATGGACGCGCGTGTGATTAAGTCTTTCAAAGACCTCAGTGAAGTTGCTAGTTCCCTCAAAGCCTCAGAGTCTGATAGACATTCTAATAGATATCCTCCTAATGTTGCTGGTAATTTTCAGAAACCCACTTATCCTTGTCACATCTGTAAGAAGTTTGGTCACCGTACAGTTGATTGTCGTTATAGAAACAGCCCGTCTAATGATCAATCATCTGCTAGTTTAAATCCCTCTAAGTCCCAGGGTATTGTTTGTTTCACTTGTAATGTTCCAGGTCACAAGTCCCCTGACTGCCCCACTAAGAAGGGTGGTAGTTCTGATAGCAAACAAAATGTGGTAAAGCGAGGTCCAAGGACCTATAGTACTAATTGGGTTGCAGGTCAGAGTGGTGCCCCCCATGTTATGGGTAAGGTCAATGGCATGCCATGCCGGATCGTGCCCGACACTGGGGCGGAAATTACCATAGTGCCAGCAGCCTTTGTACATGAGAGCCAGTTGTTGGATGAATTTGTAAATGTCCGTGGTTGGAATTGCGAGCCTAAGTTGCTCCAAACTGCAAAAGTAGATTTTGAATATGGAGATAAGTCTTTTGTATCAATTGTTGCTGTTGCCCATGAAGATGACCGGTGCAATAGGGTGTTATTCTCTGTTCCCATGGATGGAGATATGGCATCCCAGCTTCTTCTGGACGCTGCCTCAAACGCTCTTTCAAAGGTGAATGAGGCAGGGCATCCTGGTATTACCCCAGGCGTCCAGATGTCAGCTGAGTCTGGCACTGGCTCTGTCACTACCCCGAAGGAGGCATGTAAGACCTCCCAGGGCTCTGGTGACTTCCAGGGAAGCATGACAGTTTCTTGTTGTCACGGTCCGAGGCAAAAAGGAAAAGAGTGAGAAAAAGGAATAAGCATGTGAATGATATTGTTGATGCTGATTCATTTGTATCAGAGTGTGAGAGATTGGCCAATATTGATCTCGGTATTGTGCAGAGCGCTGCTGAGGTTGCTGATAGAACTGCTTCTGTTTCTGAGCAGGATTCTTCGGGTTCTGGGCTTGGTGTAGTATCTGAAGTCAGTATGGACGTTGAGCAGAATGGCCACATATCTCACAACATTAACCCTGAAGTAGTTTCCCAGCCTGTTGAGTCGTCAGGTGGGAGTTCTGTTGGTGGCATGAATGTTACCCAGCCAACTGCTCAGGATGGTGATGACAATGATAATCCTGATGTTGTTAGTTTTGATGTACCCGATTGTAAAGATAACTCTAGTATTGACTCCCTTATTCGTGAGGTTGAGACAGATAATTCCCTCCTGTCAGTGAGAACTTTAGCCGATAAAAATTTAAATGGTTACTCTTTTAATGAGAAAGGTGTCTTGATTCATAGCACTGTTGATGAACTCACAAACACTCACGACAGAATTGTGTTACCTCAGTCTAAAAGACATAAAGCATTAGTTCTTGCCCATGACAAAACTGCACACGTAGGTGTCCGAGGCATGCGTAAGTTACTTAGTTCCCGTTTTGTCTGGCCAGGTATTCATGGTGACATAGTTAAATTTGTTAAGTCCTGTGATGTGTGTCTCCGTGTAAATTCCTCTGGTAATAAGAAAGCTCTCATGGTTCAGAGACCTGTGCTGACTCAGCCGTTTGAGTCTGTGGCGGTTGATCTAGTTGGTCCTTTACCTAAGGGTAAACGTGGTTCCCGTTATCTCTTTACCTATATTTGTTTATCAAGTCGTTGGCCCGAAGCACTCCCGATGCGTACAGCTTCCGCTCAGGAGGCTGCGCAATGTTTCGTCCAAATTATTGCCCGTACTAGTATTCCTTTGAAAATACTGTCTGATCGAGGTACCATATTCCTTTCTAAATTGATGGAAAACCTATGTACATTGTTGGGTATTGATGCCATACAGTCCTCTCTCTATAGGCCTCAGACCAATGGGGTCGTTGAACGGCTTCATGGGACACTCAAGCCCATGTTGGCTAAAGCTATTGAGGGTGGAATAGACTGGGTCGAGTTCTTACCTATGGCTTTATTCGCCATCCGCCAGGTCCCTAATAGAGACCTTGGTTACTCCCCGCATGTTTTAGTTTATGGCAGAGAAGTAGTTGGACCTCTCGATCTCCTTTACAATGGTTGGTCAGAAAAGCCATTTGAGGGCATGGACGTAGAAAACTGGTTGCTCAATCTCAATGACCAGCTGGGCATGATACATGATATAGCATCTGCTAGGGAATCCACTGAATCTGATAAAAGGGTTGTGTGTTATTTTAAAGGGAAGTCTGATCGTGTGTTGAATGTAAATGACAGTGTCCTCATGAGAATTCCGGGGCTCCATGGTTCACTCCAGGCGTCTTGGGCAGGCCCGTACAAAGTTGTTGAAAAGGTTTCCCGGGTCACTTTTAAAGTCAGTAAGGGTGATGGGCATCCCACTAGGTTAGCCCATATAAATAATCTCAAAACTTATGTTGAAAGACCTATAAATGTTTGTGCTGTTACTCTAGTAGCAGAAGATACTGGTATTGATCCTCACTTATTAGATCCTTCTCCTTTGCTTAGTGCTGACAAGTGTGATGATGGTTATAATACTAAGCAATTAAATGAAGTCCTTGACGGTGTTTCTGGCTCGTTTAGCGACAGGCCAGGGTTGTGTAAGATAGCTACATGTAATATTGTATTGTCGGAGCATGCTACACCTGTCTCCCAGCAGGGTAGGAATATTCCTGTTGGGATAGAACAGGCAGTGAAGACCGAGCTGTCAAAACTTCTTAATGATGGTATAATTGTTGGGTCGAGTGCCCTCTGGTACTCCCCCTTGGTACCCGTGAGAAAAAAGGATGGGTCAGTGAGAATTTGTGTTGACTTCCGTCAACTGAATGCAGTCACACCACTAGTTCGTTACTGGGTCCCGTCTCTGGATGAGATCCTGCAGAAAGTAGGTCAAAATACTTGCTTGTCTACCCTAGATTTATCCTCTGGTTTCCACCAGATAGCAATGGAGGAAAGGTCTAGTGACCTGACAACGTTTGTGTGTCCCTTAGGGAAGTTTAAATATGTCCGAATGCCTTTTGGACTCAAAAACGCTCCTGCTGTGTTCCAGGCAGCAGTGGAAGCAGTGTTGGTACCAGTCAGTGATGTAAGCTGTAACTACATCGATGATGTTGTAATATTCAGTTGTTCTTGGAACAATCACTTACTTGACATTAAGCGTGTCATTGGTTGTCTTAATACAGCAGGTTTTACTATCAAGATGAAGAAGTGCTGCTTCGGCAGAAAATATCTCACTTACCTGGGTCACACCATTGGTGGCGGTGGTTTGTCTATACCTCAGTGTAGGGTTGATTCCCTTTTGGCTTTTAGGAAACCCGTGAATAAAAAGGATATGAGGTCATTTTTAGGTGCCATGTCCTACTACCGGAAGTTCATACCAGGTTTTGGCCAGCTCTCATCCGCTCTCACTCCCTCTGTCTCTCTTCGTGCTCCCTATCAGGTTGACTGGACAGTGGGAATGGATGACGCATTCGGTAAGTTAAAAGAATTGTTGGCTGACCATGTTGTGCTCTGTGTACCCAGACCAGATGAAGACTTAGTGTTATAAACTGACGCCTCGGGTGATGGCATTGGTGCCTGTCTCCACGTAATTCGTGACGGTGTCGAATTTCCTGTCTCGTTCTACAGCCGGCAACTGAGACCTTCTGAGAAAAATTACTCGGTTACAGAACTGGAAAGTTTGGCCATCGTGGCCTCGATTCGATATTTCGACCGGCTAGTATATGGTAAAGAGTTGAAGATTGTTACAGATCATATGGCATGTTTAGCCCTGCAGAGTGGAAAGGGGTTGAACAAAAGGCTACTGAGATTTGCTCTCATACTGCAAGATCTACCAGTGAAAATCATCCATCGTGCGGGGAAAGATCATTCCAACGCTGATGGCTTCTCTCGCCAATCTTGGCCCTCCCATTGTTCGTCAGCTTCGCCCAGAGGTCGAAGCTTAGGCGGGGGAGATGTGGGTCGGGCATAAGAGAGGTGTGCCATCTGCCCAACCTCATCGCTCAAGTGAACTTAGAACTTTTATGTTATTGCTATATTTTATTGTTGTATTATCTTATGTTGTTAACAGGTTTTCCATACGTCCGTTGTTTGTGCAATCACTTGTTTTGTTGATTAAGTTTTGATTGTTTGTTCACAGAGTCATGTGTTGTTTGTGCCTGCGCTGCAGTGAGAACGAAACGCTGTAGTGCAGGAAGTCACGTCATCGTGTGTCATATTGTGGGCGTGTTCCCAATTCTCTATATAAGCATTGTGCATCATTTTAAGTTTAGTTCTACCTCGTGCCTTACACTTTTTAGACATAGATTTAAAACTCTATTCAGTCAATTGTTGGGGCTGGGGAAGAACTCTGGTGGCAGCGTACCTTGCGCCCTCCTCGAGTCCATGAGTAAAGTGAATCTCCTCTGAGTCTAGTGCGAGCGGCGACCCACAAAAGCCCACAATAGGTCAAATGTTCAATCATGTGTAACAGTTAATTTTGACATCTTATATCCAATCTTAGATCCTTCAGCTCCCAGGAATTTCAGGACATACCGTGATGTGGTAACTTGAACCACTCCTTCGGATGTCCAAGGTGAATTAATAGGCTATGAAGTCAACATAGAAATTGGAAACAGAAGAGAAACCAAATTACTTGGACCACAATCATTCTCTTATCCTACTACAGATGAAGAGTGGAGGATGGGTGCAAGGTTAATGATATGTGTTGGGAATTCTTTATCCATTAACTTTTGAAACATTTTGGCTCCTTTGAATGAGGCAGAAGTCTTCTGTGTTCTTGTGACTATTTACGCCAAGGTTAATACTAAAGCCAGAGAATGCCATGAAGTCTTCAGATAATCGTAAAAACCGTATGGCTGAGTATCAAGCATGTAAAACAACTTGAGAAAGTGTGGATGAGTCCCAGGAGTGTATAAGGTTTGGTTGTAAATGTTCATGCCCATTAAAAAAAAAACAACGTGAAATACCTGAAGAATCCGAGAGATGCAAGCTTGGCAAGTTACAATTTACATTTAAAAATAGAACAAAACTATAATTGTTATATAAGCTAAACATTTAGGATTCTTGGTTATTCAACAGCAGTGACTTCTTTTGCAAATTATTGCATATTTTAACTAAGCCGAGTGTTTGCACTCTTCGTGTTCTAGTATTAATTAGTTATTTCATCTAGTATTCAATTCTTCTAGCACTGATTCCATTAACAAGTTTGTTTAAGTATTCTCTATTAACAATAGTAACATTAATGTCAAGAGAATGTTATAAGAATTGAGCTTTTTTCATTAACTATTAATTCTTCATTTTCATTATTCAGGAAATGTAGATTATTTTAATAATCAACACAAATTTGTCATTGATTTCTTTAGCAAATTATTTCATGCTCACAACCATAGCGAGTTGCTGCATTTTTAAACATTGATAGTTTAGGATAGCATATACTAATAATCAAGTGTTTTGAGGGTTTTGCAGGATTTGTGTGACATGCAGCTTTAAACTGTGAAGCAGTAATTCTTTCTGCACACATTTTCTGCCACAACGTGATTGTGGTTGGGGTCGTGTAAGATTTTCGCTTTGTCCACTTCGTCTTTGTTCACTTCAATGACTATTCCTTCATCGATGGCTAGCAATTCCAAATAATTCTTTTTTAGGTATTCATGTTTATGTGCAGTTAAACATTGAGGAAGACTACCATCAGCAGCTTTAGGGATATACTTGATTGAATATGGCTCTACCAATGACAGAATAGCTGGATTAGATGAGCAACTAGCTAAAGATGCCAAGAAATTCTTAGTTCTGCAGCTAGGATTTACTGTTCTGATTGTAGGAGGAGGTGATTTTGGTGCAAGTGAAGACCTAGAATTCAGAAATTTATCTGTTTCCACCACTGCCCAACATTTCTTCTTTCCTTCTAGCATATGGGATTTCTTTAATTCCATTAGGAATAACCCAATAAGCCTTCTTTTGGGTCACTGTCATAGAATTTCGGATTCTAACTCCAGATTCAATTGCCCACAACAGAGTTACCACATGAGAACAGGATTCACATAGGCCTGCCATGCAGTTGTAGTCAGCAGAATTAACTTTACCAGTACTTTCAGCAATAACCCATGGAGTTAAAGGCTTCTTGTTGAAACTCATAGAGTGATTTACCTGTTTGAAATATTTTAAACAATTTGAAGCACTTAGCTAAATATTTGAAGCTCTTACCTTTCCAATAACTGCTGTCATATCTGAAAAATCTTTTACTAATACTTCCCGGACTCATCCTGACACAAAATATTTGTAACACTCTAAGCTATTGTAATTCATTAGGTGTTCTCCAGTGTATGGACTTGGTATCAGGAGTATATACATTCCCAGGTTGATGTAGGTTATGCCAGATCATAAATCTTGCCATTTATTTCATAAGGATCTACACCCCCCCCCCCCCCCCCACATAACTTCTCCATGTACCACTTCCACCCATCCTTGTCAAGGATACAAAATACCCTGGATACAGTTGTTTCATCTTAGCAGGCGATTCCATATGGTTTACTCTCACCAGCTGAAGGTGGTTGAAATCGATGAGCTAGAGTGTGCACCTGTAATATGGCCACCGCTAAATAAGGGTCTATATATTATATATATATAATTATAATATATTCATAGTATGGGAATGAATAAACATTTATATTTGGCTTGAGGACTTCTATTCATCACCTATATATATACTCAGCTTTACTTTATATGAATAGCTATCTACTACACCATTGAACAGACCTGTTCTAACAGCTACTTAGTCAGGGGGACTGGGAGGGGAGGGAGCTGTTGCACCCAGACTATAAGTTATGGGGACTCTGCCCCCCAAGAATTTTGGAGAGTGCTCTGTAGGGCAGGGAATGGGGCTCACAAGTTGTGCATGCCCAGTAGCCTGCATTTACAACCATAAATATCCAGTCAGCAGCCTGTTCAGATAAAATGTGCCCACATCTTCTATGCTATTTTCTTATTCTAGATATCTATTTATTTGACAGCACATTAGTAAAACCAAGAAAATTATCAAATAAAAACTTAACAGCAGCTACTCAAATGGTGCTGTCAATTATGCGGGTTATCTAGAAAGAGTAGCTTATGATTTTGCATCTATCAATACATATAGCTACCAATTTACTGCTTTAAGTAAACTACATATAAATTCTTAGTTGTCAGCCTCCCCACTCAAAGATATGTTCTTATGCCTGTGTCAATGGTGTCATACTTAACTACTCAAGTAAAAGCTAAAAATGTAGGTTCTATGTAATAGTTAGAGCATAAGCGCTTGGGTACTGGTGCATTTAGTGCACTGAAGCCCAAGGGCCGTAGGCCCGAGGGCTTTGTGCACTAAATCCACCAGTACCTAAGCATGCATGCTCTAACTGTTTTAGATCCCGTTTACCCAGGAGGCCTGCCCAGTTTTCACTAGCAACTTTGTTTATCAGCATTTTCGGTGTCAAGCGAATTCTTCCGTGTTTCCGGCCCAAAATTAAAATTCAATTAAAATTCAATTGAAGCACACCAGCAAGTTTACTTTAGCAAGTTTACTTTAGCATTGTAGCTGCCAGCTGTTATCTCCAGATCTAACTCCAACAAGGGCTGCTCTGCAGTAAGCAGTAAAGCAGCTAGCTATGGTAAATTCCTGGGGTATGAGAGCGGCAGCAGGAGAGTTATATGATAGGGCTGGTCCCATATAGGTGGATATGAGAGAGTAGTAGACTCTCGCATATCGGCCTCACATAACCTGCTCCCTGCTTTATCCAGCCTATTCTATTAAACTAAAACTCAAAAATAGCAATACCCCAAGGGTAGTTAGTATGCACAGTTCATATACCTAAAGGCAAAAAATAGTGCACACTTACCAAGTTAGTACACCTAGTAACAATATAGCAACGGGATCTAAGTTATATCGATTGCAAGCAACTTCCATGGCATTAATTTTAACTAGTGGTGAGTTTCGGCACAAATGGCTAGCGAGCTAGCAGCTAAAACCCGATACCGTGAAGCCCATTTATACGTTGACCTGTCATTTAGAGTCACGCGCGCTCACGTGAGCGTACACATTTTACTGCATCGTTCAGATATTATGTTATGTGAGTTCTTTTAAGTCCAGTATGTTTCTTTTGTCTGGTGTTGGGAAGATTCTGTTGCTGGAGGTGTGCTTCTTTCATCAACTGTAAGTATGCCTGCTCTCCAAAAAGTACTACCCTAAGTGTTTGTGTAACGTGCATGTCAGAAAGTGCGAATGTTCCAGTGGTTATTGATTTTCTACTAAGTCAAGGTTATTATTAAAGCCAAAGAATGCCATGAAGTCCTCTGGAAAGTCGTAAAAACCATAGGGGTGGCGAAGCAAGATTACTTTGGTCAGATGAATATGACCCACCACTTAATGTGACAATATAATGCTTGTAGTAATCGAGTGAGCGAAGCGAGATTCACACTAATGAGTCTCAATTGAGATTTGGATATATATATGGCAAAGTTCAAAGAGGTCAATGCATGTCCACTCCCGGAGGCTACTTTAAAACATGAACATTAGCATGGGCGCAAAAAATTTGAGTGAAAAGACTTTGAAATAATGCTAGGAAAAGAAGCTACTGCAACAGGATGGGAGGGATGTTTGCAGTTAGATCTTACAGAGTTTGCTGAATTCATTTTTTCTTTCAGCAGCGGTGGTAAGTTAACTTCGCTAATGCTCTATTTGTCATAGCTATACGCCATACGTAACAGTTTTGTTTTAAAATCAAAAATCCAATAGTCAGATCACTAAGAGAATACAACTTAATGCTATATTGTACCAGAGGTCTAATAGATATTATCTACTAGTCCTCTGGTACAATAGAGCATTTTGAACAGAGGGTACTTTGGAAATTCAACCAACTTAACGGAAACCTTTGGTTTATTGATCCTTACCCGTATCATCCTTGGAAATTTGATTTCTTACCCCTTGAAAAACCTTTGTCCAATATTCAAGTCACGAAGAGAATACAACGCAAGTTCGTGCTGGTATATTAGTAAACAAGTATGTATAAAATTGTTGTGTGTTGCCAAAGAACAGCACAAATAAACTAAACAAAAATATTTATCTAACAAATAAAAATTATTTGCAGCTAGCATTCAAATTTAAATTTGAGTCAGACCAGCTCACTCGCCATTTGTGCTGAAACATATCACTAGTAAATAACTTGCATTCAAGCCCTGCAACTCATTATTGCTTGGTAGATTTAATTACTTATTATTGAGCGAGCGAGATACTGTCAAGGTTGGACAATTGAAAATTGGGTATAATATTTGATATTATGTGTATGAATTGTATGTATGCCCCTTAAACGCACTCGCGAGATCTTTTTCCTCCAAACCCCCCCCCCCCCGGCTTTTCAGGCTTTTCCCCAGATTCTTCTGACACTACAGTGGTAAGCAAACCATTTTTTAGGGTTAGGCTCAAAATTGTACAAAAGTTCCCCAGAAAACTTTCCTTTTTCAAGTCAAAAAAGTTGTTGTGAGTGGTTACTATGACATTGAACCCTTTACCAGATGTAAATTTTAAAACCCTTCTGTTTGTTTTTCAAAATCAGAATGCTTGTTGTTAAGTGGTCGGCTGTTTTTAAGCATCTGAGTGCTTATTATCAGGAGCCACTGGTAATACTAAATACCAGAAGCTACTACTACTCGCGAAAAAATGAGGCAAGTCCTCATTCTGTATTTGTTACCTAAAATAAAATTAAAAACTCTGACATTTTTTTTGTAGTTGAATGAGTGCTTGTCTTCAAGAATTACTAACAATTCAGATGATCAGAATGGCTTAAGTTCAAAACTTGAGATATTGAGGTAAGAAAGTTAATTTTGTATTTGTCAGCTAAAATTAATGGTAAACTGCTATACTGTTTTGCATGAACTAAGCTAAAACTATATAATAGTTATAGTTTGACATAACCTAACAAGGCAGGCTTGCTTGATATTTGTGCTCAAGCACACCACTAGTTTTGTCAAAATGCTTTACCAACTTGCGTGATTAGTTGTGGGGCAAAATAAAGGGTTCCACATACCATAAAATAAGCAAAACAATAAATACTATGGAATTTCAATTGTGTAACCCCTGTAAGTGTCTCACTTGCTTTGCCCTTTCGCCAATCAATTTTTACTTATCCATGTACTTCTAGAAATATAAAATTGCTGAGTGATAATTTTTTATTTCATTTGTTTGTTTTTTGTTTGTTTGTTTTGGTTTGGTTATTATGTTTTGGTGCTTGTTATTGTTAATTTTGTTTGATTGTTCATTTTGTTATAGTTAATGTTTTATGTATTTAATTTATGTATTTATTAATATTTTGTTTTGTTTATTACTATTATTATTATTAATTGTTTATTATGTATTTATTTAATAAATAATTTATTTAAATATTCACTTATTTATTAATTTATTTACTTTTGCAAGAAGAAAATTGTTTGGGTGCTTATTGAGTGGGTAGTAGTTTATAAAAAAAAAAGTAAAATCACTTTTAAACGAACAGAACATTTTTAATCATAATTTGAGATAGCATCACTGTCTCATTTTTTTCCATAGTTGCACCATCTCATGGGGACATTGTAGTAGACAGAAGTACGCGTAATCTATTCATTTCACTGGCACCAGACAACATGGAAGTTGAGAAGTACATGTACCATGTCTGTAGACCCAGTGAGGAGAATGTTAACTTACAGTATAATTTCAAAATGGTCTTCAGTAGACAATTAGGATACAAAGAATGTAATGTTGAACCAGTGAAGTAAGTTGTGTATTATCTATTGAATACCCATTTCAAAGTCTTGTTGAAATGTATCAATGTGGATGAATTGTTGATTTAAAGCATTAAGCATTAGCCGTACTTTGTTGTTATGAGTTGTAATTGTCTATCAAAAGACTGGGTAGGTGGTCCCAAGAACAAAATTGCATTATATGAAGCAATCAAACATGTCACCCTTAACCGAACTACTAGTGATTGAGTAAAAAAAACTTGGCTACTAGACTTGATTGGTAGGCAAGTGAATGGAATGGTGAATCAAGTGTGGTGAAGAGAGGCCAAGGACCAGCAGTGCACTTTACAAATGGATTGGAATAGGATTATGATGATAAATTTAGTTATAGATGTTTGCCATGAAACAAAGTTAAATGTACAAGTTTTGTCAGTCTTTATGTTTGATTTTGAAGATTCATTCTTCATGTGGTACAGCTAATTCTAAGTATTAAATTTATGGACTACTCATGTCTGGTTTAGTGTATTGCTCGAAACATAGTGAATTAAACTAAATCAAAAGGAGTGGTCTATAAGCTTAATATTTATTATTAGTCTTTTATGTTCATTGCACTTATTTATCCTGTCCTGAGGCTTTTCAAAAGTTTTACTCCTGTTCATTTTTTGCTATTTTTAGCTTACTATGTTTACATTTTCTTGCCACTTTTCTTTTGTTTCACCCATCACATTTCAGTACTGGTGCATGCTAGGATTATTCTGCTATATCTCTAAAGTAGGAAAAATTTTCATAAATAATGCAATGAGACAACAACAATAACAAATAGCACTTAGCATGTTTATGTGACTCACAAATATCATTGTGACCAAACAACTATTGATTTCTCAAACTACATTGATTGTTCTGTAGAACTTCTTTGATTTCTATAAAGTATCTTATTATTTTTGTCTTAAACCTGTTAAATCATCAAATGCAGCCTTTTTTGGAGCTAATGGAATCAATTGCTCGGGTACTGAAAAGCACCTTATGCAATGTGACATTTCTGCTCCACAAATATCTTCGCAGTGTGATGAAATAGTCACTGTCACATGTTTACAAGGTACTTATGTTTCCTTCACATAGTAATACATTTAGCTAAGGTTTAAGGACCATTATGAATAATCTAATAATTATCATTAGACTACTCCTTGTACAAAGACGGCAACTCATATCAGGAGAAAGTTCTGCTACTTCCTCCTTCATTTTCAAATCGTGATACTGCCACAGCATCCATGGGTTTAGTGGCTGTCAAGAAAGGCACTAACTGTAATGATAATTGGAGATTCATCAATGTCACTAGTAAAGATATGAATTGGTCACTGGCAAATACCATTTGTCAAATGAATGGTTTCTCACATACCAGCAGTATATTGACAAAGAATCAATCTGAAGAACTATTTAATGTCTCGTTCAGTGAATGGAAGTAAGATTTTTTCTAATTATAGCAATATAGAATTTATCTTGCAGAAAATGAGAATTACCAAATAATTTCATTAATGTTTAAAAAAATTTGTGTGGTTTAAATACCATAATATACAATAACCCCAATAGCAAAATATGAATAATTATAATTTACATTTATAATTAAGTAATTTACTTTTAAAATTAAGTAATTTAGTATGATTGTTGGACCCATAAATTATTTGAATTTTTTATCACCAATTTATTCCTTTAATAAGGAAAATGAGTGATTGGGGGACTTGCCGATAATTTTTGTGTATAGTAAAGCTTTCCACTGATAATAACTAGAACAAAGTATAGACTTTTTAAATACAATTAATATTGTAAGCAATAAATATAGCAATGTTGATTTCATGATTAATGCATTGTGTTCATGTATACCTGTTTTGTTGCATTCATATTATTCAGCAGTGATTTGCTAGCTACCAACAACATTCTAAACACTTCTGACATCGACTGTGGTGAATTGAGTCAACCTTGTATGAGATGCTGTAAATATACATTTGCTGAGTGTCCTCAAACATTTGACCACTTTGAAGGCCAACCAGGCCGAGATATTATGGATTTGAAATTAAACTAATCTTCTGCTAAAAAGAATTTGCGCTCGGCTAGTCTTAGTAGCCTAGCTACTCTATTATAACTACAGCTGACAAAAAATTCTATTAATATCAGGTGTGGCAAAACTGGCCCGGCAGACCTGGCAATTGCTGGACATATATTTTAGCTATGAATTCTTGCTGCCTGCTAGTAAGAATTACCTATAAAACATTAGCTTAGCACAAGTGTCAGAATATTTTCTGAGCAGAACTGACAACTACTACTTTAGCTCATACCAATTGCGGCAATTGCTGAATCCACCCACCAATATGATACTGCTGACTATGCATTAATTATCCGTGATTTCGACAATTAATCTTCTTTCTAAAATTACGTGAAACTTCACTGGCACATTATCGGCGGACGTCATAGACGGTAGCTATCTCAGACACACGAAGCCAAGACCAATAATAAATTTTAGTTAACTATAACTAAAATTGGAAAAGTTCTAGCATAAAGTATTGTAATATTTAAAACTAATCTTTTTTCTAAAATTACGTGAAACTTCAACTGGCACATTATCGACCGACATCATAGACGGTAGCTATCTCAGACACACGAAGCCAAGATCAATAGTTTTAAATATAATTATTACAATACTTTATGCTAGAACTTTTCCAATTTTAGTTATAGTTAACTAAAATTTAGTTTAGTTTATTAATTGGTGGGTCATATTCGCCCGACCAAAGTAAATTTGCTTACATCACCCCTGAATGTAACCATCTTTGCTGGGAATTATTGGATCATGGACGTTTTAAGTAGTATTATTTTTTCAGCAAGAAGTCGAAATGTCCGATTAAGTTTTAATTTTAGCTGTTAGAACAAGAAAAATTGCTATTATTATAATTTTTAAATATAGCTTTGTAAATTTTGACTCTGTTGGTTTTTACAAATTTTATACTTTTCCAATCGAGTTGGATGCCCATAGCATGAATGAAGTGCAAACCATTGATAATGATAAGATTCTTTAATGTTTGTAAGTTTGGTGGCCATGATGAGACAGAAGCTTGAAAGTGTCCTGTTTCCAAGAATTTTTTAACATCGAAATCCCAATTTCTTTCTTATGATACTGTTAACTTAGCTACTACCGTAGCATTACATTTATCCACTTTGTGCAGGATGTTCTGGATAAACAATTTTCTGTAATGAACCTTTCTATATTCAAGGGTCAAAGTTTGAGGCATGTTAGCCGCTGCAAAAAATTCAATCACACTTTAAGATGACAACCAGGTAACATTAGCTAAGACCTTTTGTCCCTTCAAAAATGTTTTTAGCTTATTTGGGGTTTAGCTTCCTTTCACTGTAAGAGAGTATACCCTTTTTTTCCCTATACCTACAAATGACTTAAGCTTGATCACGATCTCTTTCACTCAGTGTGGCACTGAGGAAGCTAATAGAGAGGTGAACAGAAGTAATTTTGAACAAGCTGGGGCTGAAAAGTCGGTCGCTGGTAGGAAATAAGAGGTGGTTGCTTCTCAAAGTTCAAAATGCATTATTTTTATTGTAGTTGCAATTGGGGTACATGATTTTGTCTCCCCAGAGGGATCAATCACTTCTCAGAGAGGTCGTTAATAACGTTTACTGTAATACAACTGTCCAAGCACTCATATACATAGATATTGAGCTTATTAACTTTATAGTTTTGTAGCTAACCCAATATTTAGATTTCTTTGTACAGTAATTTATTTGTATGTGTACAGCTTTCGATGAAAGGAAATTTATAGATAAAACACAGCGTGTGAAGTAAACCCTGCATCACGATTCCAAGATTGTAGTAAGTTGTGGTTACTGTCACAATGAAATAGAATATTCGTAAAGTAAATCGATATGTGATTTAGATTATATGGCGTACATTTAAAGAATCATTGCATGCATCAGGGTAATCTTGGTGATATAGCAGTTGTGAGGAAGATACAAATTTAAGGGGTCCTACAATATTACAAATGTGTTTTTTTAAGTACTGATGATAATTATATTTATTTCAGATAATATCACTTTTAACCATCTTAAACTATATCCGGATGGTGACAAGCAATATGAAGGACTACTCAAGTATTATTGGAATTTCAAGTGGCGGACAGTTTGTTCCACAAATATGACAGAGGATGATATAAATTTTATTTGTAAGGAGATGGGCTATGATGAAGGGATCAGCACACCAAAGTGAGCAAACTTCTTGTGGTGATAAGTGCATCTCTTAACTTTCACAAGCAAATAATTTTTGCTAAGTTTCTTTTAGACAATACTTGCAAATGAATTTTTTTCTCAGAATGATACTCAAGATTAGATTTATAAGAAAACTGCATATGCATCATAATCATGCACTACTTTGGTATATCTCATTTAGCAAGCTTTGACAATAGCTTTTTGGTAAGTAAGTAAATTGATAACCATTGACAACATTTGTGTATAGTTTAAATTGTCCCTGTTAATACTAATGTATGGCCATTATATGCATATATAATTAGTTCAAACTTTTACACTCCTGGTAGCTTTTCAATTATTATAGCAATTAACTAGTTGAAGTTACTTGTCAACTTACACTTAAGAAACAAAAAAAACTCATTGGATAATGTAATAAGAAAGTCGGTTAGCCATCCTCTGATTCTCACATTAAGAATTATGAAATTTTTGTTTCTATTTTTAGTGCTGTAATTGTTAAATCCAATTCACGGTAATCTTTTCCAAGTATTCATGCACATGATTGTTTGGGGATGGCTATAGATTCAACAGTTGCTCATACTCAGTGAATGGTAATGGACATTTTGTTATATTTTATAGGTATAATAGTGAAGATGGTTCAATGCCTAAAGTTTCCATAAAATGTTCTAGTGATACTCCAAAGAGCTGTACTGTTCAGCCTAGTAACTGCAGCCAGGACTTGTATCTAACATGCTTGCAAGGTAATCTACAAATTAATCTCTAATTACCAGGGCTGTAGGAAGCAAATTTAAACCTTTATGGCCATTGAAACCACACCCATTTTAATTAATTAAAACCTTATATAGTGGTTGCAGATACATGAAAGTGTTAAGACAATTGAAACAACAATTAGTGAGCAAAAATTGAAATTGTCCAGAGACATACCTTTTGTAATTCTTTTGAAGTTATGGGATTGTAATTCTCTGTATCTGCATTTGGAAGGAAGATAGCCAAACAAATTCCCTGTATGGAGGCATAGCCACAAACAACTGGACTTTATTTACACAGTACCTTCAGTCAGACTATAGTGTGCATTCTTAATTAATGTAGCACAATTTTAAGAATCATATTGCCAGACACATTGTATTGACACAACATGCTACCATTAGTGTATTAATTGCTTCGTTTAACTCTGTTACATCTGCCACTGTGAAATATATTCTTATTCTTATATGTACATAAAGTGCTGAACTGACCAGTTGAATTTAATTCCACAGTTAAGAATAAATTTGAAGAACAAATTGTATATCTACATTGGTAATATCTAGCCTTTTGTTGTAATAGTACACTACATTATAGTAACTTTATCGTAGTAATTATTTTGATTAGTAATTATTTTGATTACATAGTAGCCCCCCCTTCCCTTTTAGTTAGCTAAGTAAGCCTTTGTTGTAAGAAAGGGATTCACAACAAACAAGCTACTAAATAAAGTCGAGTTTTTAAATTACGTATGCGGTAAAAGGGAGTTGATCCCATAGATACTTAACTGTTAGTATGAGTAATAGCACGGGTAACCATGCTATTAGGGATCAATAGCACTCGTAAAGCAATTGAAATAACACTCGGATTCGCCTCGTGCTAATCGCGTTACTCGTGCTATTAATCCCGAATAGCATGGTTACCCGTGCTATTACTCATACTAACAGTTAAGTATCTATGGGATCAACTCTCGTTATTTTCCAATTTGTCAACTGTATTGTTTTTTTTTGGTTAAAAGCTGATACTACTAGTGATGTGCTGCAGTACAAATTGTGAGCCACCTGGTCTGACTGAAATTCAAATTTGAATGCTAGCAGTTATAATATTTCCATTAATTGAATGTTTTTGTTTAATTTATTGTCCTATTCTTTAGCAACACTCAACACTTGTACACACACACACACACACACAAACACACACACACACACATATATATTTTTTATTCCGCCCTAGATATCTTCACAATGATATCTTTAGGTACATGACCAGTGAAATAACTCATGATATTTCACACTGTTATTTCAAGCTGTACTACAGCAAGCTCATTACCCTTGTAGTTATAACAACTAGCCAAATTTTTCAATTTTCTTGGTTTTTACAGCTACCTTCCTCTAGTGTACCCTACTTAACAGGGTTAGAGCAGACGTATAGCTAGGACAAACAGTGCATTAATCAAGGTAACTTACCACCATCGCTAATAGAATAGAAAATAGAAGACGAACTTTGCCAAGTTTGTAAGACCTAACTGTGAACATCTGCCCTCTTCTATCTCCATACCTCTTTGTCTATATTTTTTCTGGTTTAAGTAGCCTCTGGGGGGTGGACACGCATTGACCTCTTTGAACTTTGCCATATACCAAAATCTCAATTGAGACTTGTTAGTGAGAGTCTTGCTTCGCTCGCCCAATTAATTTGCAAGAAATAATGCTAATTAGTTTATCTCATCACTACTTACAATATTAATGGTTAATTTATAGATGCAAATGACTGGAAAGAGATCACCTTGATTACTGTTGGTATATTTGGATATGTACTTGCAACGATCGTAATTGTTGTGCCAATTTTGTTCTTGATGCGAAGCCGAAAAAAAGTCATAAAGGATCAAAATCAAAAGGAACCTGAAAAAGAACCTTTACTAAAAGACAAAAGTGCATCCGAATCCATGCCTTTTCAACGTTAACCGAATGGCTCAGGATGTTCATCACCAGCTACCGGTAATAGATCTAAAAAAACCGTGCTTATCTATGGCTGCACTTCACCTGCACCTTCTGAAAAAGAGACTTAAAATGGCTCTGGTAGTACGTTACCAATGCCCTTTCAAGACATTTCATAGGCTATGGCTCTAGATTACAATACACTTCACACTTACGACATAATTGAAGTTTGTGTTTTGTATAGTGTTTATAATACTGTAGTCTTTATATAACGTACTTTGATTCTTTTAAATAAAATATATAAAAACATGAAGTAAAGACAAACGCTGAATGTATCTTAAAATGGCTACTGCCATAGTAAGAGATTACAATGTCCTGGGTAAGCTACATCTGCTAATTTAAAAAAATTAAGTTAATATAATACATGTGTATATTATTCATCCATTATTACATGACAAGATAGACAATTTAATTAAATATTAACTTACTCACATAATATATATGTGTATGTATGTACATATGAAGTTCTTAGTTAAAGAATAATATGAAGTGACCATCGATAAGAAACATTTTTTTGTGTGAAATGGACTTACAAAAAAAACTCAATTATCCATTCAATTTTGGAAAACAAAAATAGCTACTCTATAGAAATCAGTGGTTAGCTATTAGCTACTATTGAAATTAAGAAAAGGGGGAGGAAGGAAATGAAATCTACCCAGACCAATCATACTTGCTAAAGATAACTAATAGTACGAAATCTAATATTTGTCAGTGGAATCTGTAGCTAGCACATTTTATTAAGGTACTGCTTATTGGTGAATTTTTTAATTAATTAAAGCTAAAGTTCACAAGGACAAGGCATGTAAAAAGTTAGCTAGATTAAAATTGATGGGGTTTCATATTAAGTATACCTAAAGTGAAAACAAACATAGAGAATTAATAATGAAGATTATGCATTAATTAAACCAAAAAAATCTACCAGTTTTTAAGTTTTGTGATTATTAGAGGACATGTGGTATCTCACTGAGTTTCTACCTATCTGAGATTATATATGGCAATCCAGGTTTGGTCTGTGACAGTAAAGGTTGTCTTGGGTAGTAGCTATATTTTAGTTGTGTTTACAAGAAATGACAAAAATAAGAACGAAAATTGTTGTTGTGAAGAAAATAACCAAAATAATATGCTTACATCTAATAAACTTTCAAATCTATACATTTATGTGCCACATGATGGACACTCATGCATTAATTAAAATCCTATTTTTGAAAGTATCTCTATACTTGAATACTTTTAACTTATGATAGGGGTGAAAAGGGGTGTGAGGTGTAGGTAATCAAGAAAAACTGATGTAGAGAATACAAGATAACATGGAAGATAAAATCATACCATCACTATAACTTGTCTTATTTTCTTTTTACTTTTAATAATAAGCTTTTCTGGTTAGCACATTACAGCTGCTTAAAGAAAATTGAACTATTTAAAAAAAATCACATTGTTTTAATTTAGTTTATTTACTTTTGCCAAAATTAAGTGGGTTAAAGCCGCCCCTAGCCCCCTCCCTCTACAGCCATGGTTTGACATCACTGCCAACTCCTTCACCTCTGCCTCCCATGAAGAATGGAGTAGACTAGATACCAGGTTTTGTTTATGTGAAGTATGAAATTACATAGCATTAGATGTCAATGAAGTAGCTTGTAATTTTTTTGTGAGAATACCCCAAAATGTTTAGGAACTTTACTTGCATTGAAATGAACAAACAAAATGAGAATATAGGGGAAATGCTTCCATTAATAGGGCACTTCTTCTGTGGATATTCACTAGCCTGAGTGAGCCCACCTTATTTTAAATTTTCTGGCTATACGGGCTGCAGAAGAAGGATTATGTATATTGAAAACGATATTCCAGACATTATTAGTTTTACAAAAAAATCTTGAAGGTTTAGTTAAAGTTTTCCCCTCATGCTCCATGAATATTTGAGTTTTTAATATTTCTTCAATATCATGAAAAAAAATTAGTTCATTTTATTATCAATTGACTTAAATTTGATTAACACATGTTGCTTCTCAAATTCTTGATCTGTAGTCCATGTACTTTTTTCCCCTAAAAGCTTCAAAAACTGTATATTCCTATTAAGTCTTAGGTAATTACTTAAAATTTACCAGCTGTAATGTGCAAAAAGTCTAAACGTTTGGTTAAGTTTTAATTAACAGTATTGGCTCTTAGAACGAAAATAACAGACATGCAAGAAAGGCTGTGTAACACTGACTTATAACTTCTAGTAGATATGCAAGATCACATCTAAAATGTATTTTCACAGTCTGGGGATGAATTTGCGTACTGATAGATGGTGAGAGAAATTTTGTTTATCACAAAAAATACACAGAGTACTTACTACAATAAAGCACCACAGGTGCGAACTCTCAGCACTAATATACACTAGTAAGAAATTATCTACAAAATCATCTTGAACCAAAAGAATAATTTATTGGCTGTTCTAATTAAGTATCAATATAGCTCGAGCAATGAAAATGATGGATGTATAGACACTGTCTTCATAAGATAAGAAACAAAACAGACCAGAAACACTCACCAGTATTATTTTCAACCCGATACTTCGCTTACTCGCGGGCATGCCATGAGGGGGCGTTACCCACAAAAAGCTGGTACCCACACAGAACTGAAGCTTCACTGTTTTCTCAAAAGTTAGCCCAAAAAAAAAAAAAGTAGCACAATAAAAAGTCTTAGTTCCAAGTAGGTTCATATCGAAATCCAGGGTGATTGTCAGTAATCTCCAAAATCAGAGCGTGACGGGTAGAGAGACAAACACAACAGAGGGACGACTACTAAACCCTCTGGCATGCATGCTTAGGATAGATTCCTATATGAGACCCATCATTACAAACCTCAAAGTCTAAAATTCACCAGTGCATTTGGCATTAGTGAGACAGACAGCGGTTGAAGGTTGCTGCACTATAATGGCCTTAAAAAGTTTTGATTGCACCACAAGCAATGACTACATTTCTGTGGAGCTCATACACATAAGCAATTTCTTGCCAGGCTAAGCTTTAGATATATCCACGTGTTTCTAGCTGTACATTTGTGAAATCAAGCTTACAAGTAATGAAGTGGGTACATGTAGTCCGGTATAGCCAGACCCATGTAGTGCGCAGAGCGCGCGGAGGATCTGGGGACATGGCCATACCAAATTTGTTCTGGAGGAATGTGGAAGTGGTGAGTGTCCCACCACCATAATGCCTGAATTTCTACCGCCAATTAGCCATGATTGCTAAACCTAGCGTTGGAAAGGGTGGCTGACATGCTCAGGAATTTCTATTGTGCTATTCCTGGTAATTTGCTAGCGGTAATTGACTGCCGCAATATGTGCGGCAGAACAAATTTGGTATGGCCATGTCCCCAGACCCATTCCCAGTGTAGCGGTTTGGTAAAGGGTCTGGCTACGCCGGACTAGGTTACATGTACATTACATGATTTTTTTTTTGCAACCTTTAGAACTTTAGTGACTATGAGGGCATGCCATACCCCATTTGATTTTTTTTAGAAGTTTACAGGCCAACATAATGAAGATTTGTGAGGGAACGAAGAAGTCACATTTATATTGTATATATACATGAAACAAGATATTGATTCGTTCACAACTGATTAGTGTCTCTTTTTCATCATTCGCTCACCCATAAAAAGTGACCAGTTAACAAATACAAAAAAAAATTGGTCAGGTGTATTTGTTGGGGATGATGGATTACCATGTCAAAGAATCTCGTTTTCACCTGCTCTATGAGGGCAAGTTATGTATTCCTTGTATCAGTCAGGTGTATCTCTGACTGTTAGTGGCAACTAACACATAAAGTTTGTAATTAATCACTCAAATAATATAATTAAAAACTAAAGACAAATAAGAAATAGCTGAAGACAAGATGTCTTGCACACACAAATGAATTAAAGAGAATTAAACTTCAGAATTCAAGCAAAAAAGTATGATGACTAAAAAAACTGAGGTTGACAGTGTAGCTACATAGAATAATAAAAAGCTGAACCTAACTAAAGTTTTTGTGAGAGAAACAGGAGCAGGGTAAAAGAGTTCAAGTGCAAGTGGAGTGTGATGTATGGTGTGAGTGTGTCCACAATTGTTCACAGTTTGACTTTAACAGTATTTACAAAAATCGATGTGATTCAGATTTTAGAAGGAAGATTTTAGAAGGAAAACATACTGGCTAGCTAACACTTGATACAACTGAAATTATGAAAGAAGAAATTATATTAATTGACACTTCAATAAGAACTAAAGTTGAAGTCTATATTTTCAAATAAAAATACTAAAACTACAGTATGAACATTAACAAACAAAACTTTTGATTTTCCATTTTCACTATTGCTTTTTACGGTGGCTATTCCACTGTGCTTTGAGAGTGTAAACTGTTAGGTTGTTTCTCATTAGGATCAGAGATGGTAGATAGTGATCCAGATTTTGACTTTGGCAGTAAGGGTTCTTCTTCACCTGGTGATGTCCTTCGTAGGCATTTCAATAGTAAACAAAATGGCAAAAAAATTATTAAAATAGCTATTATGAAACACAATACACCGAACGTGATAATGACTGCTTCTCTCCAATTACAGCCACCTGTACAACATGGATAATAGAAAGTATTACTAACACTAAGATTCTAAACTGTTTATTTGATCATGCCATAAGATGTAGCTACCCTGGTGATGTAATTTAATCATTCATTAATGTTTATTGTAAATACAAATACTTTCGCATTATATTAGGCAGCCGCGCAAACTTGAAAAAACAATGGTAGCTAGACATTTTGTGTGTTTAAACTGACAGTGGCTTGATAAGTAATATAATTTTTTTGTTAGCTATACCTCAATCCCACAAAAGTTCATGTACAAGTGTTGTTGTTGTTTTTATAAAATTATATATATGTGTGGAAAGACCCAATTTGCTAGTTGCTGAGGAACGTGAATTATTATTACCCTAAAAAGTATTCTTCAGTCTTTTACCACATTGCAGAAAAGCAAATTTCTCCTAGAACTCTTGTTCTTTATAAATACCATACACTATGTTTATATTAAAATCAATTAGCTACAGAAGTACAAGCTAATATTAAGGTAAAGAAAAAAGATTCATAGCCTTATCATATCAGCAATTCATCAAATATTATGAAAACAGAATGAGATTGGCTAGAATTCAAATGGGGACAATGAATTGCCTAGTTGTAGCAGTTCGTAAAAGAAGATGCCCTTTATGTAGTTTTATAAAATAGGAACACTCCTTAAAATAAATTGCTGTGAGCAAATACTACCTAAAGTATCTGCTCACAAGCTCACTAATATTCATGAGATGTTGTTTGCTGGTTATAACTTCGGTCTATGTCACTTTTACCTGAAATTACTGATTTCTTAGCTTATAACCTTTTATTTGAGTGATATAAATACACTAATTAATAGGAATCCTCCAGTGAAAGTCAATTTAGTCATTCATAGTCATTATCACCACAGACAGTATGAGATACCTTCTATGAACATGTTGTAGCACATGATTGAACATGGCGATAATATTTGATCATTTTTGACAAGAATTTGGAATATGGCCTTCGTACCAACTCAACCACAAAAATTCTTGAGGTTGTGTCACAACCTGTGAAAAGGCATGAAAAAAGAGCATGCAGTTGCAAAACACAAATTGTCAGTTGATATTGTACTTTTGTATCTTTACCTTTAGAGTCCGAGCAAAAACAAAGACTGTTGCAGTCTGCATTGGTATGTGCAGTTATAAATATATTGTCAACATCGTCAGCTGCAACAGCAAAGTTGTGTTTTTATCATTGATATCTTCTCCTAGAACTATTGAAGCCTCAAATCAGAATTATTTTCCTCTAATAGCTGTACTTCTTTGTATGAGGAACAAAACACATTACATAATGAGTATCTATACCAACTTTGAGCAATACAAATGATGTGTCTGCAAGTAATACTAATTTGCTGTAGAGAAGGACAGCACATGACTTAACTGCTTAAACTATGGCTTTCCCAATACTAGCAACTTTCCTCTTCACAATTTCTTTCTCAGCCTTCTTTAATCATTAGATGTATTCTCTCACTTTCACAGGCTATTTTAAACAACACAAAAATAAAAATATTTGGTCGCCACTGGGAATTGAACCCAGGACCGCTTGCTTAGAGCGCTTGTGCGTCAAACAAGCAGTCCTGGGTTTGGTTCCCGGTGGTGACCAAATATTTTTAATTCTGTGTTGTTTAAAAAAGCCTGTGAAAGTGAGAGAATACATTTAACTTTCCTCTTATCTCATAAACAAGGAATAAAATAAAAGCACAATGTTGCAGGACTAGTGTAGAGAAGAATCAAATCTTAAGAAATCAAAGCTAGGATATATTTTATTGGTGTTGGCTGAAATATTTCTGTTAATGTCACTCAGAGATGATTTTTCGCTTGGGAAGGGTGTGTGTGTGAGAGGAAACATAACCTCCATCAATAAAATCTTATAATTATATATCATTTGTAACACGGTACATTCAAATCATCTAATCAGATTGTTCAATTCAAGGAGAATATATTTCATACCCACCTCCTAGGAGGTGAATAAGTGAATCATCCAATAAAAAAATTACTTTTTATGCGTTTCCTATAGCCTCAATGCGCATAAGTCAGTTGCACTCCTTTGTTAGGTCAGTGTGTGATTTACGTTAGACTCGGGCATTCAGTTTTTGTGTAAAACCCATTCCAACCTCCAGTATTTTTCTAAAATTCTTAAGGAGAGATGGAGGTTCAGATTGTTTCTCAATATCCAATAGAACTAGTCATAAGGTAGTAATAGGAGCCGGTTATCTAATAGTATAAGTGTTTAAAAAAATAAATGTTGTGGAATATAACTTTATTGACTGTGTAGCCATCTAAACCCTCAATACGTTTCCATAAAGGTAATGTTATATACCGGCAGTGTTTCATCCAGACATTCTTGCAAGGGGGGGCAAAATAGAGTTTTGAAAATGTAAGGGGGGGCGGGCGGCACTGGTCACCATGGGAGTGAAATAGAATTATTGGAAGGCCTATGTCCTACATTAAAAAAACATAATCTTATCTAATGAGGTCTGCATATGTCAGATCCTGACAAGTTAATTCAGCTACTCATTTTCACCTCCACCGTCTAGCAATTTTCAGTCAACTGTGACATTCACTATTTAGATGCTTTTCACACACTATTCAACTCTGACTCTCACCTCCCCTTAGGTTTATCACACGTTGATTCACACTTACGGTTGCTGGCTGGCTATAAAAAGGCCAGCCCTCAGCTCACCGTAGCAGTTGTTGAGTTTTGATCTATACAGATTCTACAACTTCCAGAACCAGAACTCTAAGCACTCGTAGTCCCTGACAGCTTAAGATAGTCTCAAATGGATATTCGCTCTTTCTTCTGTGGTGCAAGCTCTTCAAAGTCACCTGGCCACTCAAGTAGCAGTGACACAGAAGATAAAATTGACAGCAATCAATCTGATACTGAGTTTTTGGAGCCAAGTCCTGCCAAGAAAAGATTAATTGTCCATGAGAAGCATGCAAAGGAAAGATTAACTACACATGAGAAAAGCAAGAAAATCACTGCAAGCAGTCGAAAATACAACAAAAAATGGGAAGAGAGCTTCAATTGGCTGATGTTTGATAAAAATTTCCAAGGAGTTTTTTGTAAGGTTTGCAGGAAGAGAGGAATTTCTCTTCAAAGAACAGGAGGAACATGGATATCAAAACCTTTCACGAACTGGAAGAAGGCAATAGAGAAGATGAAAATTCATGCAAAGAGTGATATTCACCTCCTATCATGTGAAGCAGAGATGGCTGCAGCTACAGCACTACAAGAAGGGTCAGTTATTCAGCAACTCCAACAAATTAATGATGAGGAAAAGTTGAAGAACAGAATGGCCATTAAAGCTCTAATTCGTTGCACCCATTTTCTAGCTCGTCGCCACATTCCCCACACAACAAATTTTGATGAACTTATTGATCTAATCGTAAGTTGTGGTGCAGAAGATTTAAAGGGGGTCCTTGAAAGAGCTAGATTAAATGCAACCTACACATCTAAAGTTGCTGTTGTTGAATTTGTTGAGGCAGTTGGCTTATGGGCTGAAGAATGTTTACTGAAACGGCTTCGCCAAGCTTCCCATTTCAGCATAATGGCAGATGAGTGCACTGATGTGACGACCACAGAAGAGCTTTCAATTTTCTTCCGCTGGGTGAACATGGACGGTCAACCTGTTGAGCACTTCTTGGATATAGTTCCATTGAAAGCTACTGATGCAAAGACTATTTATTCTGCCCTTGTTGAATTCATGAAAGATAAAAACATACAGATTAGCAAGCTGGTGGGTATGGGATTCGATGGAGCAGCTACTTTCTCTGGGAAACACAATGGTGTGCAGAGTCTCCTGAAGAAAATTTCACCTCATGCACTTTTCGTACACTGCCATTGCCATTTGCTACAGCTAGCATGCGTTCAAGCAGCTAATGCTACCAGTGGGATAAAACATGTGTACATCACACTCACCACCCTCTGGAAATTTTTCCACTATTCTCCTAAGCGAGCTGAGAGTCTCAAAGCAGTACAGCAGGTGCTTGACTTACCTGAGCTGAAAGTTGTGAAACCATCAGATACTCGCTGGCTGTCCCATGAACGCTGTGTGAAGGCAGTCAAAGCTAGCTACAGTACAATTGTGACTGCTCTAAACAATATCTATGAGCAGACACATGCACCTGAAGCTCTAGGTATCAGTAAAGCCTTATGTAGGCCCTCAACTTTAGTGGCCATATACCTCCTTGATTATGTTCTGCCACAAGTGGCGAAGTTGAGCAGAGCTCTCCAGACGGAGAGAATAGACTTGACAGCTATCACCCCTCTTGTTGATGCCACTCTCAATACACTTGATGATGCCATGTTACCTGCTGCTAACTGGGTATTAGAACTGATGGATGCAAAGAATGAGATCGAAGAAGTCACTGACATCACGTTAACCACGGAAAGCATTGCTACATTCCAAGGACAAGTGGCTGAACCGTTTATCAGGATGCTGAAGGCAAACATATCCAGCAGATTTATTTCACAAGATATTGTCTCCTCATTTGGCATCTTTGATCCGAAGAAAGTGCCAGCTGCTGACTCTTCTGACTTCCATACATATGGTGAGGACTTAATAGATGTACTATTAGCTCACTATGGTGCAGAGCTGCCTGCTAAGACTGCTGGTGGAGATGAATACACCAAAGAAGCTCTTATTTCCCGCGAAACCCGAGAGGAGTGGAAAACATTTCGAAGCTACTTATCGAAGAAGCCGAAAGGTAACCTGCACTTGCAGTTGAAAGAGCTCACCACAAGTGATATGCTTAGTGAAATTTTTCCAAACATTAGCACCCTGGCAAACATATGTCTATCTATCCCTGTCAGCACTGCTTCAGTGGAAAGGAGCTTCTCCAAAATGAAACTAATTAAAACACGAATTCGAAATCGAATTGGGCAATCACAATTATCCTATTTGATGAAAATAGCCATGGAGACACCCGAGACGCTCTCATCTACACAATTAAATGACATTATTACAGTATGGAACAAAAAACCTAGACGAATTGCTGTGTGAATATTGTTTATTATTAATTTGGTTTAAATTTTTCTCTTAATAAATATCGATTCTTTCAAAAGGGTGGGGGGCACTTAGAATCCAAGGGGGGGCATTTAGAACCCAAGGGGGGGCAAATGCCCCCTTTCGCCCCCCCCTAAATGAAACCCTGACCGGTATATATTTTTTCAAGCTTATGAACCAAGGTCCCCAGTGGTTTTCTCTAAATTGAATAAAACAGAAGATAAGGCCAGCAAATGGCATCTCATGAATATTAATGAGTGTATGGACAAATACTACCCAAATAACACAATTCTATTGGTCAAATTTTGGTAGATTTTTAGAACGTGATATGGAACAGTACCAGAATCCATCAAAAAACCTTTAGAAGCAATTATTCTTGGGTCAAACCTGATAATGTCTGGACTAATGGTGCATTCCTCAACGATTTTTGTTTGCTATTATATCATATTCAAGATTTCTTGAGTGTGGTTATGAGATATATTGATCCAAATCTCAATAATTTGGTATACATTACTTACTGCAATTTTCTTCATATCGGCAATTTTCATATCGTGACAATGAATCAATTTGGCAAGTAGTGTTCTGATATAAAAAATCTCTGTTCTTATCAAAACCTGCTCAAACAAACATTAATAACAAGAAAAATAATTATTAACCGTTCAAATGTAAATAGCTAAATTTGTGAAATGTTTTCTTATGTTAACTAATTATAGTAATGCAATAGTAAAACTTTTACATGTACATGTATATATAAACAGCAAATAGCAAAATTTGTGAAATGTTTATGTTAACTAATTATAGTAGTGCAATATTTTAGTAAATCCCAAGCACTTTTATTCTAGTGGAATTTTTCATTTATTGAATGTGGTTAATCTGATTAAAAATTAAAAGTTAAATGAAAGCAAACATACTGCATCGAAGCACTAAGAGAGAGTCAGTATCCGGAGTTTCAATTTGTGCTAATGTCTGAGGGCAATTATAAAAATTATATTCACAGCATCTCAAACATGGTTGACTTGTTCCACGACAATTGATATCAGACGTATTAAGAACGTGGTCAGTAGATAATTGGCCTTTGCTGAAATGAAACAAGAAAGAACATTTGTTAACATACACAAAAAAAAAGCTTTTATCACATAATTAGCTAATCTCTTTAACATTAGCCATAGTTATTATAGGCATTATAATGTGCACTATACTTCATTTAACTCTCTGCACTCTCGTAAAGGTAAACAAGTAAATATGATGATACATGTGTGTGAGTGTGTGTGTGTATGTGTGTTTCAGAAAGCCTAATGTGAGGGATATGTGTGATGTTCGCAGAATTGTCTAATTATTCAAGACACTTATTCATACTTTCTATATAACTTTATGGACTTACCCCAGTAATATTATTTGATGTGAAATATAAATATTTATCCCATCAGATATATTAACAGTATAGATTCATGCCAAAAATTGGGTATTTGGAGTGAAGTGACATGGACTAAGCACATACTACTAACTAAATTTAGCTACTTAGAATTTTCAATAATGATATACTAAAGCCTGACTAACTAAAAATGCAAAATGTGCTGATTAGATTACATGCTCAGGGTATAATTAGATGACATCACAAAACCAAATGAAGCACCAAAGATACTCGCTACTATACACTAGCTTACTATTAGAAAAACATTTCTCAGACAAAAACAATACTATTTATTAGGAGTATTGAAACCAATTTAGGCATAAAAATTTGTATATACAGTATGCACGTGCAATGAAAAAGGTAGATTTAAATGCTGTTTTTATAAGGGAAGCTTAACGTGAAGGGATACTCACTATCAATCAAAACTCCATATTTGAGCACTTGGTTAACTACTCAGCATAAGGTAAAATTACAGCCAGCAGCAATAAAATATTTCCTCTTCAAGATACGTTGTTGAATGACAGAATATCTGACTATCTGACTGATGGCTTACTAATAGACATAGTGAGTACTATAATGCTCTAGTTGTATTACCAGCAGATAAAATTCAGTGATTTTTTTTTATATTAGATTAATAATGTATAGCATCAGGAGTTTGAAAAAGTAGCTAGCAATCGTATAAAAGAAAAGGTATCACCCTTTGTATGGGCAGACGAAAATTAATGTATTTCAGAGAGCAAAGGCAACTCACCCAGATCATCACTCACTTGTTAAGCTATAGTTATGACCATATTAGCACCATATTTCAGGGAAAGCTGTGAGGAAAAATAAAACTTACCACCATGTTACCGGGAAAGCTATTTGTCACTTTTTTTTACGAATATACATACATAAAAAGCTGATCATCTCACCTGGGATATCAACTTCATCTCTTCAACGTTGCTGTTAGTATCTTCACTACCTACAGAGCTCTATAAGTAGCTTTCAAGTTAAAAAACTTGCAGTTTCCTCAACAAGTGACCCTTAGTTACGTAATATTTATTTCTATTCTAAAGTATACAAAAATTAAAAAATACATTAGCCATGCTCTGAGTGCTTCAGATAATCTTTACAGTCCTTTGTTTAAGGGAATAATTGTTCTCCCACATCATTATGTCATCAAGAAACCACTCACAAGCAGTAAAACTTTAGAAGCAGTAATATGTGAATAATATCAAAATAAATGGAATCAATTATTCCAACTTTTACACTGATTTTAAAATCTTACTTCCAATCCATCCAGTCATAAAATGAGACATTATATAATTCTTCAGCCTCCTTCTTTGTCATTATACTACTAACACGTGAGAAGCCATTCATTTCACATACAGTGCTTGCTAGTGACCAATTCACATCTTCACCATTGGAGTTGATAAATCTCCACTTATTATTGCAGTAAGTTCCTTCCTCTTTAACACCTACTAAACCAAAGGAGGATGTAGCCAGGTCACGATCCAAAGGAGAAGGAGGATGAAGTAAGACTTGTCCCTTAAATGACCAGTCCTCAGTATTTTGTTGTAGTTTGTATAACGAATTACCTATTGTGGAAAAAAGTACATTCAAGAAACATTAATATCCCATTGTAGTAACAAATTGTTTTGTTATTTTAGTTGCTTCAAAACTTCAATCTAATCAAAAGTAGAAATCAAACTTTTTTTAGCTTCTTATTAAAGTAATAGTGTGAAAACCCACCAAATTTACACCAAACTGGTGGTTTGAATGCCCACCATCAATGCATAGTGTGTCCTTCACAATTTTTGCCTAGTGTGAAGGCAGAAATTGTGAAATTCACACTCAAGGGAATAACATGGACCCTTTACCACAAATTAATTATATTCATGTGCAGGCAAAAACCAATGCTAATGTCATTGTAATCTACCTCATAAATGAGTTCTATGCTTGTGTGCTAGGAAGAGAGTTGACACAGAATTTGGTCCTCTGATTAATGAGGTCTAGGATTCAGTCACAGAACATAATACTTATCTCTTTTTGAATAATAATGTTTATAAATAAATAATAATTATTAGCATTAACCCAACTTAAAATAATTCAGCATCATGTAAGTATGAGTACACACTGTTTAGTGGGTGAATTCACACTGAATTTGGTGTGAACTCACACTGAATTTGGCGTGTACTCACACTGAATTTGGCATGTATTCACACTGAATTTGGCGTGTACTTCATACCAAAGTGATGAAGTGTGCACATCACATCACATTTTGGTGTGACTATTTTTAGAAATGATTCATGCTTAATTTGGTGTGAACTACACACCTTTAGGTCTACAGTGCTGTTATGCTACATAATAATATGTATTATAATATATACAAGCAATTGTCATATAACATGAGAGCCTTGAGACCTGATATGAGAGGGTCTACAGTGGCATTACATTACGTAAACTGCAGTTTGGAAAAAAATGTTTTAGTAACTGGGTATAAGCTGTCTTGAATGTGTTATGGATCAGCTTGAAGACCTTGCTGCCATTTGAGAAACTACCTGGAGACCCTCGCGTATCCAGGCTTCAAGGCTCTCCTAACCCATGTCAATCTGTCAGTATGTGTTGTCACAGGCTAATTGCTACAGGCAACTGCAAAAGAGTACTCCTACACAGTCCGAACCACATCGATTCTATATAGGTTCTGATATGAGAGGGCCTACTGTACCTCTCTAACTCAGCAGGTGTGCTACAGCCGCTTATAGTTATTAGCATTTAAATAATAAAGTGATATCTAACAATCACAAGGTTGTAATCAAAATCTAAAATTGCTGTAATAAGTTTAACAACAACGACACATTATTAGCGTTTACCTGCGTCACATTTCACTTCAACTATTTTGTCACAGTCTGAAGATGTTAGTGGAGCTTCAATTTCACACTGCAAAATATGTCTTTCTGTTCCTGTGCAACTGATTCCTTTAGTTCCAAAATATTCTTTAAATGATGTAACTATCCTAGATGCAATATAAATACAATTTAATAAAAACGAAACATTATTATTATGATATTAGCTCTAATGAAGTACTTGCATGCATGATTATTACAGGGGCACTACACATCATTTTCTGCTATTGATGTATCTGCAAAGTGATAATTGGAGTATGCAGCAGTCAAATTACTGTCCTACACTTCCTCTACCCTTCTGCCTTCCTTCATGCTTGCCTATAATAGAAAAAATATAGCTCTTAGTTCCCATCATATCCCCTATTAAAATAATAAATTCAATATTTTACATATAAAGTAGCAATATAATCAGAAATGACCACTGCCATTACAAGTTTGATTTTGTTGAGCTTCTATTATATTATTTGCTTGAATAAAGTAGAAAGTGAAGCTAGCTCAAACAGTTTAATGAAGAGGTTTATATATGTGTGGATGTACGTGCATCATTCTGTACTTTGACCCTTGTGTGTTTGTGTGTGCTCCAAGGTCGACCCAATCTCCACACCCCACTAAATGGATTCCTTTTGTTCATTAATTTATACGTGTATTATTCAATATTTACCCTTCTATTTGGTTGTCTCTGACATAGCTGATTTTTTTGCAGATGCAGTAAATTCTTACAAAATTAGGAGTTTAGTTTCTATTCAATTTTTAATGGTGAAGGTAAATTGTCTTGAATAATACGCTATTTGTCATAAGCTTGTGCGCTACCAACAGAATTGTTCTTACTTGAAAATTCATGGTCCAACAGTCAAATCATCGAGGTAAGTCGTGTGTTGATATATCCAGTGAACAAGAGTATGTGAAAGTGTTGTATTTTACAGGAACTGTTTAGCTACCAAGTAAACATTAAAATAATTAGCTGCCTTTACACAGCTTTTTCTACAGCAATAAGCAAGTGTTAATTCTTTGTTAGGCTCTAAACTGCGGTAATTTCTCAGAAAGTTTGTTTAGCTTGTTGACTTTTCAAAATCAAAAAGTTAGTTGCTGTGGGTGGTTCTATGGCATTGAAATCCCTTACCATAAATATTTTTTTTAATAGCTGGAATGCTTTTTGTCAGGAACTACTGGTCATTTAGATAGTCAAACCTATAGCCAGAGTGTCTACCATGTATCTCTGATAATGGTTTCAATGGAACCGACAGATAATAACCAGTATTTGAACACACTACACACCATAATATTAAGTTTTTATGTCATTGTATATGAGACTTACTTTTCTGGACTAACACTACAAGTCCTATATCCCAATTGTCTGCTGATGACCATTGCGAATTTCTGGAAGACATCATTCCTGACACGAGATCCACATACATAGTACATATACTTCTCATTTTCCATGTTATCTGGCGCCAATGAAATGTAAAGATTATTAGATTCTTTATCAACTACTATGTCACCGTAAGATGGTGGGACTGAAAGAAAACATGAGTAAAACATTACAATAAAGCACTGCTTACAACACCACCACACTATAGAAACAAAAGTGAACTGCTGGACACACAGTAAAATAGATAAACTATAATCAATGTATACACAGTGCAGTACTTTTTAAAAGTATTTAACTCACGTTGTTGATAGCTAAACTAGCTATGCATAATAAGATATATTTGGTTAGGCTTTAGTTTACATGTCAGTCTGTAAACTGACTGTGAAAATTGACTATAGCAATGGAAAAGGACCACAACAGTATTCGTTAGATCTATATTTAGGTCTATAGTTAGTCTGCTATGTACCACTAATATGTAGGGAATAAGTTCTCACTTAATCACTCCGTCTCATGACTCTAAATTCTATCATAAAGATTTCTGTCCTGCAATATCTGTTGCTGGCAGACACTTCTGTGAAAATAAGGAACCTAAAGTTTGCAGAATTGTAACTGAGAAATGGTGCTCTTATAACAAACCTCTAATTTGTAAACTTAGGACCTAGTCCAAAAATGTTCTCAGTTTGGAGCGCAGTTATATTCACAGACACTGTCTGGGGTTTAACAAGAAATCTAAATTGGCACACAATGTTCAAACTGCAATTTCAATCTGTGATTGCCTTATAAATAATTCCTGTACTTAAAACTGGTGAGGAAAGAAAGTTATACTTCTATATTTAATATACTTACGTTCACATGTTCTTCCCATCCATCCCTTTTACCAACTCAATAATCAAATTTGCTATGTCTCCTTATTCAGCACCTTACAAACTAATTCAAATGATAAATCCTTGTCACTGACCTGTATGAAAAAACTTTGCATCACTGTAACAGAGAAGGGTAGTTACCAGAAGTGACACAAACATTTTCACTAAAACTTTTGACAGAACATTACTATGTCATTACCATTTATTAACTTGGCTAGTGTAATAGGGTGGGTGAGAAGACAGATGAATATGATTACTGGAGCTAAATATGTAGCGAGTAGTACAGAACTACATATCTTACTCTACTATGAAATTCAGGGGTGTCGGAACAGGTGCGGCGATGGCGATTTTCTATTAATCAAACTCATAACTTGAATAAAAAGGTGTGTGTGATTAATTGAAGTGATCTAAAGAATCCAAAGCCTCATCTAAAGTTGTAAACCACGAGGAAAAACTGCACAAAATAGCCTTAGCAAGTGAAAATGAATGGACCAGTAAAAATACAGCTTTTAGCTGTAGTTATAAATTATAGCTAGCTTTGTCTCTTGACAACAAACCATTGGTTATAACTCCGTGATAACCATCCCCCAGACTAAGTCTGGCAGAGCCAGACCCACGTAGCGTGAGCGCCATTCCCAGCGTAGCGGTTTGGTACAGGGTCTGCCTGGCCGGACTACCTAGGCCGGACCACCCTAGACATTGTTAACTTCACTAAAATATTATCATTCAATACAGATGATGGTCATGTAAAATGGTTATATAATACACAGTATTATGACTAGTGGAAATTAAAAATTATATGGCCCTATTTAGCTGTAAGGTACCTATTTTTTTAGTTATTCATCTTACTTGTAGAATTTAATACAATTTACAGTACAAATACCTCTTACAAGCTTTCTGCAGAATGGGCACTAACTTAAAATGTTGAATATAGTCAAACCATTTACATCTAGAATTATAATGCAACAAAAAAGATTTAGATTGAAACTGAAATCTATATCCTTACCACTATAAATTGATGCTCAAAATAATTCTGTTCTTCAATTCAAACAAAATATTTTAAAATCTAATTATAATCATTTCCATGTACGATTTATTTTACCTGAGATTAAAGTTTTTACCAGATTATAATATGTAAATTTTTTTAGTAATTTTATCTATTCTATTTCAAATTTTATAACCTCTGTTTTGTTGGCATGCCAAAAATACAAGTTGTTCTTACAGTTCTTTTGACCAAAACTCTCAGTCATTATAAAAGACCATTGTGGGGTCGTCCCTGCATGAACAAACCATTGCCCCTGAATGTACAAGGCTTACTGGCTATGGGCGGCCATGAGGAGTGAAGATAGGAGAGTGGAAGTCATGAAAGTGAACTAATTGTAGAATGACATTTTTCGAACAGGCATTTAGAAACATCTTAAAAAAATATATAGCATTTACGGACAGACAATTCTAATAGTAGGGGCTACCTTGTGGCTTCTCCGAACCTTCCTCACAAAATTTAGTGCATTAAACCATGTATATTTATAAATGTGTAGGTGAAGAGAGAAATGCTCATGCACGGTTAACCTCTAGCAGGTGAGGTTGTAAGACTCGCCTTCCGGTTATTGTCTGAGACTACCGCTCTTAGTAAATCAGACGGGAATGTTTATTGTAAATAGTTCCCTGTCCACTCACTAACTAGTCCAGACATAAACGGTTCATGTAGCCAAAGAATAAGTTGAGGTATCTTATATCTCATAAGAATGAAGTGATTTCAAGAAATGAATGAATACTATTTCTAAGTACAAGTGATATTTGTACATCATGTCTATCGAACATTACGTTTTTCTTTTTTCTTTTTTGTGATTATTTTTTGTTGGATTGTAATTATTGTATGTCTGTATTAAATGAATTGAAAAAAAAAAGGAAGTCATATGATCAGCTGGTAGTGTTGAACCTAGTATTCCTGTCTGCTTATTATTCTGCTGCAAAATGGACATTTATCTGGGATACGGAGGCTGATAGCAACAGAATAAACCTCATTACTGGGGACAGGTATTGATATAGTCAGATTTTGATCAATGACATGCAATCAACAGTAGTGTTGTTGTTTCTTAGCTGTTCTAAACAATGCTTACACTGGCTATGCTACATGTATGCATACAGATCAAACCATCTCAATTCAGATTCATAGACAATTGTCTAGTGCACTCTACCCGTAGTTTTTAGATACATTAGCAACTTATTTCTCAACTCAGTTTAGCCCAGATCACAGGTGGAGGCCTTGGTCGCTATGCAACTGGTCCTGCGGAGGTGTGTAGATGGTGCAGATCACAGGTGGACGTCTTGGTCGCTATGCAACTGGTACTGCGGAGGTGTGTGGATGGTGCAGATCACAGGTGGAGGTCTTGGTCGCTGTGCAATTAGTGTCATGCTGTAGGGTATGCAATGGATCCCCAGATACATCAGTAAATACGCATGAGGCGTGAATCCCAAGACTTTGGGGATTAAATGTGTCCTTACATAGTAGAACATGTTCTTCCTTAATCACACTAACAATACTTATTACATGGTGACCATGGGCTCCTCCTACGTCAGGTGGAGCCATAGCATGATCCCAAGTAAGTATCAATTCTTGCCATACTAATTGCACAGCAACTGCAGTCTCTCTATATACCATTTTTCTTGTGTCTGAACTGATTGTTATGCAATTTGTATTTAAATATGTGCCATAGGTTAAAAAATAGGTGGAGGTTGTGATCCTGTGCAATGTTAGTGTCGTGAGTGATGCAATGAGTCTCAGATATATGTGAAAGTCATGGGAGCTATGAAATTAATATAGTGAGATGTGCAACTGACCAACTGATAAACGTAGACTGCCATGTGCTGTGCAGTTAGTACAATGATGTGTTAAATAAGGTTTATGTAGTTAGCAACCACTGCACATTCCGCCACCACATGCACTGAATGCATACCAACTGCAGGGCCTTCCTACCTATGGTATATTATACACCTTAATACAGCACGACTTTTTGTACATGTTATCTCATGATATGGAATGTGTGCAATTGAATCTAATACATCTATAAGTAGAGGCCATAGTCGCAATAGCATTCGTAGAACGGGTTCTGATATTCTTTTTACTCCGATTTTACACTTGCCAAGTTAGTATACTCATGTTCACTATTGCTGCCTTTTACTTATTTAATAAACAAAACTGAATAAAAATAATAATATAAATCAATTTAGTAACAGGTCCTCAATCACATAACAACAGAACCAAGCAAGCTTACTGCTAACATACACCCATTTTAAACATTGATTTTCTGCAAAAAAATTGTAGCATGTCACGTTACCTAGTCTACTAGATCATACGAGTGTGAATGAGTATACAGTAGAGTGACTGCAGAACACCCCAAGGCTCCCAGAGAACAGCTCATGGAAACAAACTCAATAGACATATGACATTCCCGGCAGCCCGGATGACCAGATCCGTTGGTAAATTAGACTCCATCACAAGTGAAGGCCAACTTGGATTACTACCTACACTATAATAATAATAATAAAAATAATTAATAATAATAATTAACAACAACAACAATGTATAATAAAACTAAAAAAAAACACCCTGAAAAATAAAAATGTGTGGTATTCGATTAAAATACCACAGCAGTGACAGGCTGACAGACAGAATTATTGAGGGACTGACTGATGACAGATTGACTAACGACAGATAACTGACGACAGATTAACTGACAACAGATTGACTGACGACAGATTGACTGACGACAGATTAACAGACGACAGATTAACTGACGACAGATTGACTGACTGACAGATTGACAGACTGACGACAGATTGACTGACGACAGATTAAATGACGACAGATTGACTGACGACAGATTAACAGACGACAGATTGACTGATGACAAATTGACTGATGACAGATTGACTGACGACAGATTAACAGACGACAGATTAACTGACGACAGATTGACTGACTGACAGATTGACAGACTGACGACAGATTGACTGACGACAGATTAAACGACGACAGATTGACTGACGACAGATTAACAGACGACAGATTAACTGACGACAGATTGACTGACTAATGGAGTGGACACATGGTGACCTAATGAAATGGACACATGGTGACCTAATGAAGTGGACACATGGTGACCTAATGAAGTGGACACATGGTGACCTAATGAAGTGGACACATGGTGACCTAATGAAGTGGACACATGGTGGCCTAATCAAGTGGACACATGGTGGCCTAATCAAGTGGACACATGGTGGCCTAATGAAGTGGACACATGGTGACCTAATGAAGTGGACACATGGTGACCTAATGAAGTGGACACATGGTGGCCTAATGAAGTGGACACATGGTGGCCTAATGAAGTGGACACATGGTGGCCTAATGAAGTGGACACATGGTGGCCTAATGAAGTGGACACATGGTGACCTAATGAAGTGGACACATGGTGACCTAATGAAGTGGACACATGGTGACCTAATGAAGTGGACACATGGTGACCTAATGAAGTGGACACATGGTGACCTAATGAAGTGGACACATGGCGACTTAATGAAGTGGACACATGGTGGCCTAATGAAGTGGACACATGGTGACCCAATGAAGTGGACACCATGGTGACCCAATGAAGTGGATACCATGGTGACCTAATTCCTAACAACTCAATCTGAGGGACTTGAATATAGAAGCCCTGTCCTGAAGGACCTAAGAGATTTAAAGTCCCTCTGTCACGGTACAAGAACTACACCAGCTATGTTCTAAAGCTATATTGGAATCTATGAGCTATAAGATTATAAAATCATGCACATGCTGATCAGTGTGAAGTATACACTTTTAATTTGAATCAAAGTAATATAAATCAAACCAATTTGTGTGTGGTTAATTACACACAGTGTCTCCCACCCCCAGTGAAAAATTACGCACAAACCCTGCATGACGGTCCTTTATATTAAGCCATCAAATGGACAATACAATGTCCATTTCATTAATAAAGTAAGGAAAAAACAAACAAACAAATAAAAAATAACAACAACAACACACAAAAAAGACCAAAAACAACAACAATAAAACAAAACATAAATCAACAACTAAATGTAGGTACCATTCAAGGAATATCATGTACACAGACAACCCGCCCACAGTCAAGCAATGGAGACTTTAAAGAGAACTGATCTGCATGTTAGTCCCTGTAGACATGGTATGGCTCCCTGGACTACAGCTCCATCCCTGTAAGACATATGCATGCATATGTTGGTAGCAGAGCCAATCATGGGAAAAATTTCACAGCACATCACACAATTAAACAAGGCAATTAATAGGACATGTGCAGTTCTAATTAAGGCCCATCTATATGTGGTACATAGTGGGTTGAGTGTAGGTAGCTATATGCTAAGAAAGGTCACTCCCAATGTAATGGCGAACATCAAATCATTGCGTTTCTGCTAGCCCTGCATGTGATGGTTATATTGCCCGATATAATGCATGATATTTAGGAAAAGACGCCAGAGTTGGGGTCAAATACTTTAATTGCAATTGCAAATATAGCTCCTTAGCAAATACAGATACTTCGTAGAAGTTATACTTGTACAACTGAAGAAGACACTATGTATATGTACGTGTAGTGTGAGATCCAGTTCATGATAACAAATGATAGAAGAGACTATTATAGTTCATCCCAGGTGAGACTTGTAAATTATATTACCTTATGTGGGACTAGTCGGGGGTAGGTAGCTCTTTCCCGCTGTCACCAGAGAGGGGCTTGCTCAATGGACTGAGCTGAGTATGGAGGCCTGCTGCTAACGCTCTACCCTCCTTAGTTAGGCGGCCCTAAGCCTAGTCCTAGTAGGATTGTAGAAGTGTTTGATACAGAGGTTAATCTATCTCAACAAAATCTGGCAATGCACAACTCTGAGTTGCATGAGGCAAGGCCAAGGTATATAAAACCATGCCACACACACTCTTACAAAAGTGATGTTAATTAAGCTATACAAAACTGAAGTTACTAATAGGTTCATGAATGAAGTGTAACTTGATGATAAATACTTGTTGATTATGCACACACATACACACACAACTAAGTCTATTGTTCTCTTCTGTGTTGAGGACACCTCCTGATTTAAGGGGCACCTCTGGCTTGCTCAGGTTGGTGGGTGTTCCCACATCCCCCCATGCTCAGATTCGTGCCCGGGCTCGAATGGAAACCAGGAACGACCACAGCTGCTTCATCCTCATCTGGCCAGGCTTGTCTGCTTAGGCCGTCAGCATTATCATTGTCGGGGCCAGGCCTGTAAATAATATCAAAACTATATTCCATCAATTTTAAAGCAAATCCCTGCAAACGTCTGTTGAGGACCCTAGACTTCATGAGAGAGGTCAGGGCCATGTGGTCCGTCACAACTGTGAAGTGGCGTCCATATAAGTATGGTAAAAAATGAGTTACAGCCTTCACTACTGCCAGTGCCTCAAGTTCAGTAGCTGAATAGCGCACCTCTGCTCCCCTCAGTTGTTTGCTGTAGAAAGCCACTGGTACTTCACGATCATCCCTAATAATGTTTAAAACAGCACCCACACCGCGACCACTTGCATCGGTGTGTAACACAAAAACATCCGAAGACACAGGAACATTTAAAACAGAAAATTCACACAATGATACACATAACTTACGAAAAGCTTCTACCATCTCCGGAGTCCACACAACTTTGCCAGGTGCCTTTGAGGATGTGGATGGGGTGAGCAATGCAGCATATTCACCAAAGTGTTGTATGAACCGTCGGTAATAGCCCACTGTCCCCAGGAAGGCTCTCAGATCTCTCCTGGTCACTGGTCGTATGAAATTTTTCATTGCCTCTATTCTCGATTCTGGCACAGCGACCTTTCCTCCACCAATAAAATGACCCAAGAATTCAACTTTACTCTTTCCCCACACACATTTTTCTTTCTTCAACTTCAAACCTCTACACCTTATAGCATTCAACACCTTCCTACAATGGCTCACATGATCTTCCACCAGCTCCGAAAAAATCAGAATGTCGTCAATATAAACAACGGCAAAATCAGCACACTCTCTGAGGACCTTTGACATGATCTTCTGAAAGATCGCCGGAGCATTCTTCAGCCCGAATGGCAACACATTGAACTTGTATGTACCCCAAGGGGTTACAAAGGAAGTGATATCTTTGGATGCATCTTGCAGAGGGATTTGATAATATCCCTTGCATAAATCAAGCTTTGAAAGTACCTTCGCTCTTCCAACCTTACCAAGCAAATCATCAATATGGGGTATCGGATATTGTAACTGGTCAGTAACAGCATTCAGCCCTCTGTAGTCAATGCACACACGTACACTGCCATCAGGTTTTGTAACTGGCACTATTGGGGCTCCCCAGGGTGAGTCCGATTCTTCCACCCAACCATCTTCAACTAACTGCTCTACTGCTTGCTTCACCTTGTCTTTTAATGCCTCAGGGACCCTGTAAGGTTTGTGCGATACAGGTTTCACGTCCTTCTGCACAGCAATAGGCACTGCTTCCCCATTATACCTGCCAGCTGTACCATCCAACAAATCACTATACTCGTCCAACATTTCTACTACTTCCACTTGCACTAACCCATCGACATCCCCACTCAACATAACCTTTGAATCATCTAAACCAGCATCATCTGCCATCACTGTCACACCATTAATATGAACTGGTCTCTCAAAATACTTCTTAGCAGAGTTGATATGAATAGTTTTACACTTCTTAGTAACTATGTCCTTCACTCTATAATTTACTCTGCTCACTGCCTTGTCCACCACATATGGACCATCCCACGAATCACTAAACTTGTCTGCCTTACCAGGGATTCTCACCCAAATCTTGTCCCCAACTTCCAAACTTCTCTCAACCTTCCCATCATCATAAAATTCTTTCCTCTTCTGACTTTCTTTCAATCCAGTCTCAACAGCACTATCTCTCATCATCTCCAACCTGTCCACTAACATCTCAGCCCACTCACTCACATTCAACTTTCTATTCTCCCTGTCCATCCAGCCACTGTATATCACATCAAGAGGAGTCCTCATGTTCCTACCCCAAACTAATTCATATGGGCTAAACCCTGTAGATCTGGACGGCATCTGTCTGAGCGCAAACAGAGCAAATGGGAGTTGCTCTACCCAGTCCTTCCCTTGTGCATGAGCTTTCCTGAGCATATTCTCTAATGTGCTGTGCATGCGTTCTATTGCACCATTACATTGTGGGTGATACGGGGTGGTATGCTTCAATTCTATACCGAGTAAGCTCGTGAGTTCTTTCATTAGCTTTCCACTAAACTGAGAGCCGTTATCGGAAAGGACCTGAAATGGCAGGCCAGTTCTACCAAAAACTCCTACAAGAGCTTCAGCTACTGCTCTGGCAGTTATGCTTTTCAGTGGCACTATATCAGGCCATCTCGTTGCAAGACACATTGTAGTTAGCAAATACTGAAACTTTCCTTTCGCCATCGGTAAGGGTCCTACTAGATCAATCGCTATGACCTCAAATGGTTCGCTCAGAATTGGTCGTTCAATCATAGGTACTTGTGCTTGACCTCTTTTGTTAGATTTCTGGCATATCTCGCATGACTTACAGTAGGACTCAACATCTGCACAGATGTTGGGCCATGTGAACCTTCTCTGGATACTTTGCTTGACTTTCCGGAAACCTAAATGTCCAGACTTGTCGTGAGCTATCTTGCACAGTAACACTCTTCTAGCTTTCGGCACAACAATCCTACTAACTTCACCCAAATGTTTGTCAAGGATACAATGTAGAAGCAAACCCTTATCCCACTTGTATCCTCTCTCCTTTCTGCAAGCAAGTCTCCTGCAGCATGCTAATGAGCTATCATTCTCCACCTCTACTGCTAACTTTTGTCTATCCTCACCTTCACCCACACAATCTAAATCAATCTGAATCTCCACATCATCACACTCTTTCTCCACACTCCCATCTTTTGCTATAAGACCATCCTCATCATGTACTACCTCCCTTTCAGGTTCCACAACATTCACAGGCTTATCTCTGTCATCATAACCACTATCATCACTATACATAACTATTTCTGTCACTATAGCATTCTCATTTTCAAGAATTCCATCCTCTTCTCTACTTTCCTGTTCTTCTTTCGCTTTCATGGCTCTTGTCTGAACCATGCACTGCTTATTCACCTTGTGTTGTTTGTCAAACTCCCGTACCAATAGGGACATTCTTTGTTTATCCACTAAACTCAACTTTAATAATCCTTTCTCACCAAGGTGGTCACTAACAGCAGCTCTTTCTAGATACTTATTCCCACCTACTTCAATGGGAACTAGTGCGACTTTCCTTGTTCTGTCCATCAATCCCTCAAAATCAGTCAATTCTACCGTCTCACCAGTGTACCACATATCTGCCACATACTTAGAAGGGATGACAGACATGTCTGCTCCTGAATCTAGGATTACCACTAGCTTGCATCCACTCACCTCAATTTCCAATTCATTCTCCTTCCTCTCTTCCAGCACAGACACCACGTTATTTTTCTTCCATGGCTTATCCTTAGCCTTCTCCTTTTCCTTGGTCTGAAGTGTCGTCTTCTTCGGACAGTCTGAGCTGACGTGTCCTGGTTGCTGACACAGATAGCAGGTTGGTGTAGGTCGCTGTGACGTCTTCCACATTCCCGACCAACAGTCTGACGTTTTGTGGCCCACCTTACCACACTTCTCACAAGTAGGCTTGTCTTGTCCATACTTGTACCTACTCTGGTAATGCTGATCCTTTCTTGGAGCAAACTGCGAGTATTTGTGAGATGATTTGTCCACACTCACTAGTGTACCATGGATTTCATAACATCTGTAGACTGCCATTGTCAGCTCATCTATGCTTTCTAAGTCTCTATTCGCTATGGATGTGATCAACTGGGGAGTACCAATGTTGTGTAGGAAGGCCAACATCCAGGCACACACTACCTCCTCACTGTAATTTCCATTTGTCATCACGCGTTCAACTAGTGATCTGGTATGAGTAACAAGTTCAACTCCAGACAACTTTGCCAGTGCTTCGCAGTCTGGTCTCATAAAGGATCGAGCAGCACTGGACGGGGTGAGTCCAGCGACGGCAAATAACCTCTTCTTCACCTCACCAAAGGGTGTATCACACTCAAACTCTGTGTTTTGGAGAGCAATTGCCATTTGTCCAGACAGAATGTCCGGCAGTCTGGCCACCTTTGTCTTCTCATCCACTTCCAGGGAGTCCAACAGCCTCGAAAAATTTTGAAGCTGTGCTGGCAACAATGAAGCTGATGTGATCTTGGGGAATGTACGTATAGCTTGGTTCAGCCTCTCATTTGCACCCCTGTCTCTCTCTTTCTCTTTCTTCCATTCAATGTCTGCCATAAACTGGGCCTTCATCCTGGCTATATCTTCCTCTCTCTGCTGGAGTTGTCTGGCTACATCCTCCTCCCTTGCCTTTCTCCAAGCAGCAGCCTGCAACGCAGCATTCTCTTGCTGATTTTTTAAGAGCTCAAACATTGCTCCCAACAGTGCTTCGGGGCCGTTCTCACTCTCTCTTGGCCGATAGTCAATCGTATCTACTTCCGGGCATCCAAGCGTTACCGGATTTGACGCTACCGCCTCTCTCCCTTGTTCGTCTGAATCCATCGCTAGTATGGCTCTTGTCGGAGGGTCCTGTCTTAAATTATACTTGCAGGACGAGGGCGCTCTATTCTTGGGTTTCTCTTTGCTCATTCCTCAGGCACCCAGCTCCGTTGCGCAGATCCGGATCCGGCGTCCGCCTGCACAAAACAAAAAAACAAAAAAAACACAAGAGGATAAATACTGAATGATGATAAGTTTTAAAACAGTTTCGGCTGTGATTATATCCTTCGTAAACTATCCACCGTTGACTCCACTCTGTGGGACACGTGGTAATTCTTCCTACTAACTAGAACCTCCGTTTCTCGGGGCAGGTACGATATTCAGACTCAGGGTCTTCTTTACGACTCCAACTCTTCCGATTGGCGTGGAGTAGGTTCACCACCGCTGGCACCAGGTGTGGGACTAGTCGGGGGTAGGTAGCTCTTTCCCGCTGCCACCAGAGAGGGGCTTGCTCAATGGACTGAGCTGAGTATGGAGGCCTGCTGCTAACGCTCTACCCTCCTTAGTTAGGCGGCCCTAAGCCTAGTCCTAGTAGGATTGTAGAAGTGTTTGATACAGAGGTTAATCTATCTCAACAAAATCTGGCAATGCACAACTCTGAGTTGCATGAGGCAAGGCCAAGGTATATAAAACCATGCCACACACACTCTTACAAAAGTGATGTTAATTAAGCTATACAAAACTGAAGTTACTAATAGGTTCATGAATGAAGTGTAACTTGATGACTAAATACTTGTTGATTATGCACACACATACACACACAACTAAGTCTATTGTTCTCTTCTGTGTTGACGACACCTCCTGATTTAAGGGGCACCTCTGGCTTGCTCAGGTTGGTGGGTGTTCCCACACCTTAGCTTGTTAGAACTTGCACAGACATTGTCACTTCCAGGATGACAAATACTGAGCTAGGATACATGGTCCACAGCAAGCCTTCTCTACTAGCTGCCACCACTGTTTTTTTCCCCAGAGGATATACATCTGAAACATGGAAAAAAAATTTATGAAGGTGAATGCATTACAGCCAGCTAAAATGATCTTGGGCCAACCAGAGCTTATTATATGAATAAAGCCTGTAGAAATTGTCTGGTTATCTAGACCATGGTTCAACCACTTTCAAAGCAAGCAAATGTGGAAAGGGTCATCGGCTGGTATAGTAATATGCCCACGCTAAATCAAGTCTATTGATTATTATTATTCAGCGGAGCGAGCAAAGCTGTATACTAACGAGTTGGGATATATATCTATGTCTTCATTTCAAATTTGTGTAAGCATAAGTGGACCTTTTTGTAACCTCAGGCATACGTGTACCCTTTTCTGCTCAGGAACCTGTGCACACTGAAGTACCATAGCAATCTTCATCAACATTTTACTAAGGTTTCTTGAACACGATAAAATTGATAAGTAAAAAAAGAAACAGCAAGGGAGGCTAAAAATGCTAAAACAGCCAAAGAATGAGAAGAAGAGGAAAAAAAAAAAAAGAAAAAAAAAAAAAAAAAAAAGGAAAAAAAAAAAAAAAAGAAAAAAAAAAAAGTTGCAGCGACAGCCACAGATATGGGTAGAAATATTTTTCTCTACACTTCACAAACACTTCCATTACTGAATATGAAGAACCATTTGATCCTGATGCTCTCCTGTGCAGTGTAAGAAAATTAATTACATGTAAATTAATCCTGCTTCTCTGCCTCTCTTATACCCATTATGGTTAGCTACTGTAGATGAACACTTTCCCAGGCCAGTTCAGCGACCCAGTGTTCAGTTTTTATAGTACAATAGGTTTTTCAAGGAACTCCAAGGGTTTTCGTGTGCGCTCTGCAATTGACAATTGCAAATTCTAGAGTTGCACCGATATGGTATCTAGAATATTGAGGCCAATACCGATAACAGATATAGATGTATTCATTGAATTTTGAAAATTTAATTTTTACATAATTAGAAATATAATGGTACTGACTAGTCTAAAGTCTTCAGTGCCAGGAACAAGTAGTGCCAAATTGGTGACCTCTTTTTAGACGTCATAGTTAAGTTTCTTTGTCTTTACGCAATCTAAGAGCTAGTAAAACTCATCTGTTCAGTGTCCACGCGGTGCGTACAAATTTTTTTCTATCGGTTAATTATATCGGTATGGCGGGTAGTGTTGACGACCGATACCTAAAAAGTAGGCCAATAAACGATAGACCGATAGATTATCGGTGCATCTCTAGCAAATTCAAACACCAAGGAAGTCACCTTTCCCCTCCCACTTTCCCCTAGTCAAACGGTTTCCCCCATTCAGGAAAGGATGATTGCTTTACCAACTCAAATCACATCATGAATTATTCATGAATACACACACCATTGGTCACTATTGTTGTCGTTACAGACACACAAGTGTATTACTATATAAATTATTATTTTATAAATTCTACACGTTTACCACATGAAGCTGCACAAAAGTGGGGCTGATGGCAAATATCCTTCCATTCATTGTAGGAGACCTGGATCCAGAAGGAGAATCTTACTGATCTGCTATTCACGAACAGCTCCAGGAGAATGATGTACAGACTATATATAAAACATCAATTTCAATCAATTATCCACGAGAAGAAATAAAAATAAAAAACTAAAATAAAAAAATAAAAAGTAACTTCATAACTATTCCTTGCTAGCATAAAATTTAGCCATTCTAAATCCTGGTACAAGACACATTTAATCCCACCATTCTCATAGTGTTGGGAGGAGCAAATAAAAGTTATTGCAATATTAATTCTAATGGAAAAGAAAATTAGTTATCAAGCCATGCAAATGAAGCACCAAAGGTGTGAACCCTCAGCGCTACTATACACTAGCTAGCTACATGTATAACAAAATCATTTCTCAGACCGAAAAAATAATATATTTGGCTATTCCTAATCAGGTATCAATACAGCTCTAGCAATAAAAACATACATAGATGTAGCTAATTACTGTCTAAAAAGGAGTAGCTAAACATGCAGGACACTCTCACCAGTATATAGTTTCAACGTAAAACATCTGAATTACAGTTCTCATTAGCTTTTCAGTATGAAGCAAAAACTAACGTGGGAAGAAAAGAAATTATTTGTCCATGTGATTGCAACATGACGATAGGGGGCATTACAAAAACTTGAACCTACACGGAGCAGACACCTTGTTAAAACATCATCCTGAGCAAGTTCATACTTAAATCAACAGTTAATTGTCAGTAATCTCCAAAATCAGCTGACAGACAGACAAACAGATGGGACGACTAATATAACCCACTTGCGCATGCGTGCTGAGGGCTAATAATAACAATCTGGCCAATGGCACCAATATCACAGCATACTACAGAACCACTAGCCTCAGCAAATATGATACTTAAATATATACCTCTGTTCTAAAAGCAACAGCTCAGGCCAACCAGCACTTTCATACTTGTTTCAACTCTAGTGTTATTAGTACAACTCATACAGTAGTAAATTTGTAAGCATTCTGAGAATTGCGCCAAAAAAATCAACGGCTAACAAAAATTAAAACAATATTTTAAAAAGTTGAGTGTTGGTTAGAAACTTCACCACCTATTTTATAGAGGCAGGGGAGGGGTATAAATAAGCTTTTTCACTTGTTCTGACAAAATGGCCTAACAAAATGTATTTTGACTGGTCATTTTTGTGGATTGGTATGTAGGTCATCTACTACTTCATTTAAATACATTTTAGGAAGTATATTACGTGATATTTTATTCATTTTTATGTTTTAGGTAGACAATGTGAAACCAAGCAATGAAATTTTTTTATTAGTGTGCAAATATTGTTGTAATGATAAAGGAATGTTAATAATAGTCAATATTTTGTTGACTAATCACTGTCCATCCAGGTATCCCAGTCTTCCTAAATGTCAGCTAACTCTGATGATGAATGCTCACTCTCTCCTGCTATGTCAGCACTCAGTTTCCTTGCATGCTGGTTAGGACGTCGAGATTTAGCGTTCCACCACAGTTCAATGCTGCTGTCAGCATTAAAATCCTTGATCATCACGTTATCTACATTAATTGCTAGGAGGTCATCAAGAAGTTCATTGCTTAACGAAGATCATTTGGATTGTTTGATATTTTTGAGTGTTGAAAAAATCCTCTCAAGTTTCCCATTGGAGACTGGAAGGGAAAACAATAGTTGGGCAAGTTTTAAAGTGTTTGTCCAGCTAGCAGCATTAGGAGAATGAAAAATCTTCCACCAAACTGTTTGGTAATTTGTACTAGACATAGAAATGAATTCAGTAGCATAAAGAATGATATCTTGGAACTCTTAAAGAATTGATACCACAACCACTCCAGAAGCTTCAAGAGGAATTTTGAACTTCAAACCCAAGCGATTGATTGCAGAAACAGAATTTGGAACAGGTTGCTCCACATGATCTTGCTCTTCTATTAATTTCTCCCGTCGTATAAACTCTAAATCAGTCCATTCTAATCGATTCTTCAAACAGCTGGTGACTGCAGTGCAATACTTTTCATAGTGTGTTGAAAAATGAGTCTTCACTCTATCTACATTATCTTATAACCTGTTGCTGGAATGACGTAGTGCCATTCTCCTCAGTAATCCTCTGCAAGGTGGACGAATAGGTGGACCATTGCAACAAAGGCTTGGAACCAAGCTTCTTCAATTCCTGAACTGTACGTAAGAGGCTGCTGAATGCCCCCAGTATATCTAAGCTATCTTGTTGCAGCACTTTACTAATTATAGCACATGGAGATCACTAAAAAATGCACAACCTAGGATGTATTTGGCATCTGACCATTTAGTGCTATACCCTCGAAGTTTAGCTTGATCCAAAGATTTGACAGAAGAATCTTCAGATAAAGCTATTAAGTGGCTGGAAGTATGCACCAAATGTAGACAACACTCGTTTCATAGCTGATAGCTTGTGTGATATCCAGCGAGATCCACTTACCCTCTAATTGGCTTAATTCCAATCATTAAAAGTAATGAATTGCCTAAGGTCAGTAATTATTTCCTCCAACTCTCTACATTTTTTCATATATATAGTAGAGACGAAAAAGCATGTTATCAATTAACTGAAACAAGTGTCTTTCAGAGCATCCTTGACAGCCAACTCAACACGGTGCGCTAAACACCATTTGTACCAATTCCTACTTGAAATTTACATTGCTCAGAACTAATACAAGACATACCAAGCCATAAGACTAGTCTCAAGACATTCAAAAAGACCTTGCCCATCCACCTTTTTAGGTCTAGCAACACAGAGATAACTCATATTAGTACGAACAGGCTGATCATCACTATCAGTGTTACTAAAAACATTTCATCATCAATGTTAACAGAATCGGTAGAACCATCCATAAGAACAGACAAAAATATCGATTTTGAAAGGTTTTTTCCCTTAATTCTACTCGTTTAGACTCAGCAATAAAATGGCAAAAGGTTTTCCCGGCATTTTGATTAAGGTAGGAGCCCAGGGTTTCATTTAGGGGGGGGCGAAAGGGGGCATTTGCCCCCCCTTGGGTTCTAAATGCCCCCCCTTGGATTCTAAGTGCCCCCCACCCTTTTGAAAGAATCGATATTTATTAAGAGAAAAATTTAAACCAAATTAATAATAAACAATATTCACACAGCAATTCGTCTAGGTTTTTTGTTCCATACTGTAATAATGTCATTTAATTGTGTAGATGAGAGCGTCTCGGGTGTCTCCATGGCTATTTTCATCAAATAGGATAATTGTGATTGCCCAATTCGATTTTGAATTCGTGTTTTAATTAGTTTCATTTTGGAGAAGCTCCTTTCCACTGAAGCAGTGCTGACATGGATAGATAGACATATGTTTGCCAGGGTGCTAATGTTTGGAAAAATTTCACTAAGCATATCACTTGTGGTGAGCTCTTTCAACTGCAAGTGCAGGTTACCTTTCGGCTTCTTCGATAAGTAGCTTCGAAATGTTTCCACTCCTCTCGGGTTTCGCGGGAAATAAGAGCTTCTTTGGTGTATTCATCTCCACCAGCAGTCTTAGCAGGCAGCTCTGCACCATAGTGAGCTAATAGTACATCTATTAAGTCCTCACCATATGTATGGAAGTCAGAAGAGTCAGCAGCTGGCACTTTCTTCGGATCAAAGATGCCAAATGAGGAGACAATATTTTGTGAAATAAATCTGCTGGATATGTTTGCCTTCAGCATCCTGATAAACGGTTCAGCCACTTGTCCTTGGAATGTAGCAATGCTTTCCGTGGTTAACGTGATGTCAGTGACTTCTTCGATCTCATTCTTTGCATCCATCAGTTCTAATACCCAGTTCGCAGCAGGTAACATGGCATCATCAAGTGTATTGAGAGTGGCATCAACAAGAGGGGTGATAGCTGTCAAGTCTATTCTCTCAGTCTGGAGAGCTCTGCTCAACTTCGCCACTTGTGGCAGAACATAATCAAGGAGGTATATGGCCACTAAAGTTGAGGGCCTACATAAGGCTTTACTGATACCTAGAGCTTCAGGGGCATGTGTCTGCTCATAGATATTGTTTAGAGCAGTCACAATTGCACTGTAGCTAGCTTTGACTGCCTTCACACAGCGTTCATGGGACAGCCAGCGAGTATCTGATGGTTTCACAACTTTCAGCTCAGGTAAGTCAAGCACCTGCTGTACTGCTTTGAGACTCTCAGCTCGCTTAGGAGATAGTGGAAAAATTTCCAGAGGGTGGTGAGTGTGATGTACGCATGTTTTATCCCACTGGTAGCATTAGCTGCTTGAACGCATGCTAGCTGTAGCAAATGGCAATGGCAGTGTACGAAAAGTGCATGAGGTGAAATTTTCTTCAGGAGACTCTGCACACCATTGTGTTTCCCAGAGAAAGTAGCTGCTCCATCGAATCCCATACCCACCAGCTTGCTAATCTGTATGTTTTTATCTTTCATGAATTCAACAAGGGCAGAATAAATAGTCTTTGCATCAGTAGCTTTCAATGGAACTATATCCAAGAAGTGCTCAACAGGTTGACCGTCCATGTTCACCCCGCGGAAGAAAATTGAAAGCTCTTCTGTGGTCGTCACATCAGTGCACTCATCTGCCATTATGCTGAAATGGGAAGCTTGGCGAAGCCGTTTCAGTAAACATTCTTCAGCCCATAAGCCAACTGCCTCAACAAATTCAACAACAGCAACTTTAGATGTGTAGGTTGCATTTAATCTAGCTCTTTCAAGGAACCCCTTTAAATCTTCTGCACCACAACTTACGATTAGATCAATAAGTTCATCAAAATTTGTTGTGTGGGGAATGTGGCGACGAGCTAGAAAATGGGTGCAACGAATTAGAGCTTTAATGGCCATTCTGTTCTTCAACTTTTCCTCATCATTAATTTGTTGGAGTTGCTGAATAACTGACCCTTCTTGTAGTGCTGTAGCTGCAGCCATCTCTGCTTCACATGATAGGAGGTGAATATCACTCTTTGCATGAATTTTCATCTTCTCTATTGCCTTCTTCCAGTTCGTGAAAGGTTTTGATATCCATGTTCCTCCTGTTCTTTGAAGAGAAATTCCTCTCTTCCTGCAAACCTTACAAAAAACTCCTTGGAAATTTTTATCAAACATCAGCCAATTGAAGCTCTCTTCCCATTTTTTGTTGTATTTTCGACTGCTTGCAGTGATTTTCTTGCTTTTCTCATGTGTAGTTAATCTTTCCTTTGCATGCTTCTCATGGACAATTAATCTTTTCTTGGCAGGACTTGGCTCCAAAAACTCAGTATCAGATTGATTGCTGTCAATTTTATCTTCTGTGTCACTGCTACTTGAGTGGCCAGGTGACTTTGAAGAGCTTGCACCACAGAAGAAAGAGCGAATATCCATTTGAGACTATCTTAAGCTGTCAGGGACTACGAGTGCTTAGAGTTCTGGTTCTGGAAGTTGTAGAATCTGTATAGATCAAAACTCAACAACTGCTACGGTGAGCTGAGGGCTGGCCTTTTTATAGCCAGCCAGCAACCGTAAGTGTGAATCAACGTGTGATAAACCTAAGGGGAGGTGAGAGTCAGAGTTGAATAGTGTGTGAAAAGCATCTAAATAGTGAATGTCACAGTTGACTGAAAATTGCTAGACGGTGGAGGTGAAAATGAGTAGCTGAATTAACTTGTCAGGATCTGACATATGCAGACCTCATTAGATAAGATTATGTTTTTTTAATGTAGGACATAGGCCTTCCAATAATTCTATTTCACTCCCATGGTGACCAGTGCCGCCCGCCCCCCCTTACATTTTCAAAACTCTATTTTGCCCCCCCTTACAAGAATGTCTGGATGAAACACTGCAGGACACTCCAACATTAACTCCATGCTTCTTTTCAAGTTCACACAGAGCAGGGTAATTAGTAAATGCTAACTGCTGAGTAGCAATGAAGTGAACTATGTCAAACTTGATCCTAAGCATCTCCTTGTCTTTTTCAGACATTTGATTAAGTATTTAAAGTATTGGAGCAAAAGAACTAGTATCCAAGCCACTTTCTCGAGCCTGATCTCTTTTTAGAAGCAAAGTTGCATGCTTGTGCTGATCAGAGTTAGAATGATCTCGTATGTTACTGGTACAAACAGAATCAGCTCCAGAAATCCACTTCTCACTATAATTTCTCATGCCCATTATTCTAGGTTCTTATTGTGTACAAACCTTGCATTTCAATTTCTCCACAATTTTCTAGAACTTTGTCCACTGCATTCACAATCAAGCCATGATAGGGTGTTACATTCCCGGTCCAGACCTGTTCTCCATTTCTGAAAAGTAGCGAAACTCACTCGCCGTTTCTTCAATGCTGGACACTCGCTAAATTTCCCGCTACTTCCACTATCAGAAGAAACTCGCTTCGACATACCCTAAACAAAAAGCGGACAATGAAGAAAGTATCGTAAGCTACTGAAGTATGAGCAGTAATGGGAAAAACTTACTAAAAACACCACACGACTCGATAAATGTTCACTCTTCTTAGCACTTCTTTTAGTATGTACAAAAAAAGAAAAGAAAAAGCAGCGGTACCAACTAAATAAAGCGCACCTACTTGCAGACACGCAATGGCACGCGTCGCATAAGTTTTGGCAGTAGATAGATTGAGCTGCATACTCAACTGCTGGCAAACGCACTCGGCCCAGAGGGCCGCTCAATCAACTCTATAGTCGGTCTAGTAGACATTTTGCACGGAAATTGGACGATGGCCGCCTGCTATTTACACCTCTGTAGAGGGGTCTGACATATCATACATACGTACACACACACACACACACGTGCGTGACTGTCTGTATGCATGCATTGTGTATGTATGTATGTATGTATGTATTACGTATAAACACATTTCTACATGTTAAATTTCCACTTGTAAAACTCGAGAGTATCTTTCTCGTTCTCTCGCTACTTCCTAACAGACACCTTGGGACACCACTGCAGTTCTAGACTATGAGATATGAAGCCAAACATTATAGAATGCAATGCCAATCATTAAATGGAGTTAAAAGAAGGGTCCAAAGAGTGGGAGCTGGCGGACAACTTGAGGATGCTAAGGAAGGTCTAGTACAAAAGAATAGCCAAGTGAAGGGTGCACAGTAAGGTCATAAGGTAAGGGACAGCATCAGCAGATGGAGCAGTGCAATGAGAGGGTAACTAACAATGCATGTATAGACAGCAAAGTGTGAGCATCAACCAAGAATGGGTCAAGGTCATAGGCTAAAGAGACAGCCAAAGCAGCCAGGGAATGCACAACAACAAGTTTACCCTACCTATGCCCACCCTGTAACAAGTAATAGGAGATTATCAGTAAGTTCAACCTTTTGGTTGGACATAAATCCAGTGTGGTAGACTCAATGCAGGTGAACCTAAATCGTGCCCCAAAACAAAAACAAAAAACCAAACAAACAAAAAACTGGAAAAATTAGTACCTAGACAATAAAAGAGGCAGGCCACCAACATTATCACTATTAGGGATGAGTCCTGGTTATGTTCACACCCGTTATCAACTTACTTCATGACGCTTACTTCGCCAACATCTTGTATTGACTGGCCTTGATACATTAGCAGCATGTGTGCTAACCTGCAAAATAAGCCAATGGGAAATGCCATCACTACTGGACAAGATAATAAAGTTGTGGTGTCCTGCTGTATAAAAAATACATGGATATAATAGCTAAATGATTCCATTCAATTTTTATAGTTGTGATGCCATTCCATTTAGCTAGTCTAGTCTAGCCATTTGGTGCGCGAATTTTTAAAACTAAACTGCAGTGATTAATGATAGGATTAGATGGAGGGACAAACGTACAAGCCTAATGCAGCTGTCTCTTGAAACCACTGAAGATGACTCTAAGATATATATGTATCAAGTTTACATAGTAAACAACCAGTTTCCATTTTTTGTCTGACTTACATACTAGCAAACTCAAACAGGCACCTTCGTACACACTAGCTATTTGTCTCAAACTACTTAAGAAACTAATGTTGTACAGAATTATTAGACAGTCGTCCTCTCCCACATCACTAGAGTATTACCATATTGGCATTACTTTTTTAAGGGGTGCAAAGCTTTTAACTTACTCTTGAAAGCTGAGACACTTTCCTTAAACCGAACCGCCATAATGAAAAGTTAGTCTCACGTACTGAATCCCTTTACCAACCGCTAATCGCGTGTAGAGGTTCTAGGTTGGTAAAGGGTCTCGCCCCCCAGCGAGCCTAAGTGGCCGGTGGGTATGCCCCCCGGATTTCAAACAGTCAGAAGACCCCTCCCCCCTCACTTATTATGTAGCTTTTTTTGCGTTGAGCTACCGGTGCGGTTACGGGGCTACTAGCTAGATTACTGAACTCAGTCTTGGTAGCAACACCGTGACACGACAGTGAGTAAAGCCTACACAAACCAAAAAAAAGCGGTTGATTTAAATTCTAAGCTTACTGCTTCTTACCCAATGCATAGATGATCCTTGTGTCTTACAAAGTTTGTTTCGAGTTCATGTTCGAGGGTTATTCTACGCACCTGTGCGGGGTAAACAGGGGCGTCGGAACTACTGCGGCCAGTGCGGCCATGGCCGCACCAATATTTCACAAATTAGGGGGCGTGTTTCTTACCGGGGCTTACCTTACCAGATCTTGTGGTAGTTATCGGTATTTGTAGCTAGCTTCAAGTAGTTTGGCGGGGAGTAAATGGCCAGTATCGAGCACTTTCGAAGATATCCCAGAGACTCCGCATCAGCAAGGACCGTCCTTTAGCTTTCCAAAGCGATCTTTTGGAAAAACCAACGTAGTCCAAAGATCCTTCCAGCATTGTTGGTTTGCAAAATGGCCGTTTTTGCATTACCAGGAGTCTAATGATGTGGGTTTTTGCCACACATGTTTGAGAATGTTTAAAGAAAATAAAGCTAAGACTGCAACAAAAGCAGAGCAAGCATTTGTAAGTTTTGATTATTGTAGATTCAGTTTATTTTTTGTTTGCAAATCAAAATGTCTTATGTTTGTTTTTGTGTCTACTATCTATGTAGCTATATGATATATATAATATTTAAAAAATATAATAATTTGCATTGTAACATAATTAAAATGGGCTTATACTTGATCGCTGGAGTAACATTAGTGGGTTATTCAATATTTTTATTAGGTATGCAAAGGATATTCGAACTGGAAAGATGCCGCTGTCAGGATTAGTAATCATGAGCTTAGTGCTTGCCACTCTCTATTAATCATATTCAATATTTTAAGTAATGAGTGGGTGTGGCATAGTGGGCATGGTAAAGTAGGTGTGTTCGGTAAAGCGTCACTGTTTCAATGGTAAGTTGATTTGTGCAAAGACTAATGCTGTTTTTACTTTCTTGAATTGTGTTAAGATGTAAGCTGCATAGCAGAAATGCAATCTCAGGTTTTCTTTAATTGTCTTCTATTTTTATTTTATTTTTTTAAGCCAAGACTATCCCTGGCAGATGAAACCTCATTACTTAAAGGTTAATGTCATCATAATATAATTTTAATAATTATTAGAAATAACCACATATACATATTTAGCTGTCTCAACTTAGCTATCAAGCTTAGCTACCAAGCATGCCTTGAAATTCTTCATTAGAACTTTAAGCTCTTCAGCTTCCTTGTTGTTGATGCTGTGAATAAAAACATTAAAATTTAGTAAAGCTAGCCACTAAGCTTACACAATGACGCATAAAGTGTGCTTTATAGAATCTTGCCCACTAAATTGTGAACCACATAAGACCAGCATAATGTGTCAAAATTACATGCACATTAATTGTAAACATTCTATAATTATTTTCATCAACACACTGGCCAAAGTTGTAGTCAGCCCACTAGCTAGTTCCTACCACTGTGTTAGTAGTTGAACACCTCTTAAAGTAGTAAGTCTGCATGGGCGTACTGATACACTACACAGAAGTATAGTAAAGTCACTATAGCTTATAAGGGTGTCATGCTACACTCCACATTGTTACCAAACACTTCAGAGTGTAGCACAACACCCCACAACACAGAAGTGTTCCACTACACCCCATTAAAGGTGTAGTGAAACACCCCATTTTTTACAGTGAGAGGAAGGGTAATTCACAGGTGTAGTAAAGTTGGTTGTAGGGGCTACCCATACCCCCCAGCTGATATTTTAGCAGCTGCTCTAACCCTGTTGAGCTGGGTAAAGAGCAGGTACACCAGAGGTAGTATCCCAAAATTAAGCATTTTGAGATCCAATGCCTGACCAGCTCTGCCTCTTCTCAAGGATAGACTGGACAAGAATGAGAATTCTCAAACAGTGGACTTTCTCAACAGAGTCACTGGAAAGGTAGATAGGAGATCTGATGTTTTGGGGAAAGTAACAAACAAAAACCTCTGTGTAGATGAAATATAGGCTGTGCAGGAAGCAGGGTTTTCCATTGAAAACCACATAGTTCCAGTTTTCCCAAGGTACAGGCAAGATGGTGTAACTTATTCAGTATCAAGCAAGCACAACTCTAGAAATAACTCCATTTGTAAAATTTATAGACCAGTATGTGGTAAAGAAGAGTATACTGATGAAGAGGTACTGGCAATGCCACAGTCACAACATCGACATTCACTAAGTGAAGATGATTACAAGGCGGCTAAATTGTTCAATTTGTTTGGCTTTAAGGTGAAAAAGCTATCTTTATCTAATAAATTGATAGCAATTTCACTAACAGACTTGGTTGAGAAGTGTGTCCACATTCCAGTTAAATATTCACCTCATGACATTATAGTAACTTTGCCAAACAAAGTTGAACACTAATTCAGTATCTTTTGTCTCTCCATTTTTGCCACATTTTGGACTTTTTCAACCTCACATTTTTTTTTCTTTTTTACATAGTAATCATCTTGACTCCCATAATCGTTTGAGTCAAACAATGATGATTTATAGCAGTTCTTCATACATGATGCTTTTTCGTAAATGGGGGAAGGAATCTGAATCACACAAACTAAAATTATGTACTTGAAAATTTAATTACAATTAATATAGGCAGAGGAACGGTCTAAATGATTGAATTCTAAAAGTATACACAATAGACCACTATAGGTCATAAAAGCAAAGAATTAAACTTACAAACATGTCGTGTGGACTGTTAATAAGTCGATATACTATCTAGGTGACTCCAGTGGATATGTATATGTCTTTCTTTAGTCTTACAGGAATTTGTAAGAATTTGCACATAACAAAACTTATATATCTTAACCAGTTCTTGTAAGAATTTGCAGGAATTTATAAGGTATATTACATGATTTATTTCTTAACAAAACTTTCAGAATCTTAATCGGTTCTTGTAAGAACTTGCAGGAATTTATAAGGTATATTACATGATTTATTTCTTAACAAAACTTTCAGAATCTTAATCAGTTCTTGTAAGAACTGCAGGAATTTATAAGGTATTACATGATTTATTTCTTAACAAAACTTACAGAATCTTAATCAGTACTTGTAAGAACTTGCAGGAATTTATAAGGTATATTACATGATTTATTTCTTAACAAAACTTTCAGAATCTTAATCAGTTCTTGTAAGAACTTGCAGGAATTTATAAGGTATTACATGATTTATTTCTTAACAAAACTTATAGGATCTTAATCAGTTCTTGCAAGATCTTGTTAGTACAAATAGGATCTTGTCCATTCTTATAGGATCCTACTGATCCTGTAAGATCTGACAAGATCTTACAGGATTTTTTTGCTGGGAAGGAAGGGGAGAGGCAGTGCCAAAGCGTGAAATGCAGCTGCATGAGAGCTGGCATGTCATGTGTGTCTGCATGCGGTGTGTGCTGTGGACACTGTAGCAATGGAGTGGATGTGGAGGAGGTTGACAGTGATGAGGAGGAAATGGACATTACATGTAGTTAGTCATAGTAAAAGTTATAATCAGATTCTTTGACATTGTGGGATATAAAAGACGTCATTTCAATGATACTTTTGACCTTGGACCTTATTTGGAAGTCAAGGTTTGGTCTTTTATGTCTAATTTTATTTTTTTGCTCCTCCTTGGGTAATTCCGTACATTTTGATGCCTGGATCACCCCCCTGACATCTTCCGTTTTTTTTGGTAAATCTTGATATCCATACCTACACAAATCAGTTGAAACCAGCTTGTTTTAAATTTTTTCAAATGGGGATACTATAAGAAGGTTACCCGGCCCGCGCAAGTGCGTAGGAGAAAATGTGCACACATACACCCACGCAAGAACAAAAACAATTCCTAGACAACAAAAAAAAATAACAAAAAAATATATATTATATATCGCGGACTCACTAGATAGTCAACTCCGCTCGCTTCGCTCGCTCCGCTGAATTACAGCCAAGCCAAAAACTGTCAGTCTGTCCAAGGGAAAAGCTAGGTTGAACCCTTCATCACCTTGGACTGGTGATATCACCTGCTATAGGTTTTACCTGCTGAGTAGGAGAGGTAGTTCTCAGGTGGAAGAAATACCAGGTCTTCTAGCTGATCCACGACACTAGTCACTGGTTAGATACAACATTCCAAAAATATAGAAAATACTAAATAAATGACAAAAAATATCTGATCAAAAAATGTTGATTTGCATGCTATTAGCTTTATCCTAACTGTAACTGTTGAGGTGGTCTTCGATCTCTTTGAGGATATGACTTCCTTGGTTGAGCAGATTAGTCTTGAGGGTCATGATCTTGTGCTGATGATAATTTGAGATGGTAATGGACTTCTCTTGGCATCATGATCACGTATAGCAGCCGGAATCTCAGAGGTTGCTGATGAGTTCACTAGTGGTATGTCAAAGTTCATTTCCAGAAAATAGATTTATTCTGCCTTCAAATACGTCAATAACTTCACCTTCTTTAGGTACATTTTGCCTGAATTCGAAACACACAAGACACTGAATTGATTACTAGTCCACGCAAAAGACAAACTTTTATTTATCCAAAAAAGAGGTGTATATTATAAAATACAATGTAAAACCTGCAAAAGGACAAACGCTATAACATCGTGTAAAAGAACACAAAAGAGCATTGAGATAAATGGATACCAATCTATCAGCAGTTGCTCACCAGGCAATTGAGAAGAATAATGAAATTGATTGGGAAAATGCAATACATGTAGTTGTAAATCACCAGCAAGACCTATACAAAAGGTGTTGTCCACAATCATGGCAAATTAAAATGAGTGGGCCAGCAATGAATAGAGATTCTGGTTTATTGCCTTCAGTCTACAGTTGTTTAACCAAAGCTTAGCCTACAGCTATTGTTGAATCTTATAGCTTAGGTCATGGAAACATATTTGTTAGTTATAGCTCTGTCACAGAAACATTTCTTGTGGACTTGTTTTACTTCATTGACATAATCATCCACACGCTGATGATGCCATTGAAAAAATGGTTGAAATGTTTGTATTCTATATTTTTATATTTGAATAGCAATATCTACTATACCTAATCTTGGGAGATTATTCAGTATGTTGAAAGATAATATTGACTTAATTTTGGTTAAGTTGTGTGGTTTCTCTAATTCAATTATGGGGACCCCTTACAAAGAATGTCGTAACTAATGTACTTTTTCCAAACACCTTTAAAACTAGTGTAATTCTATTAGATCTTAGGTATATAAATAAAGTACTTGTATTATTTAAGATATAATATATGTATATGACATGTAAAAGGATTATTATAATAATAATAATAATAATAATAGCTAGTAATAATAATAATAATAATTATAATGATGATGATGATAATTAATAATTGTAACTTATTATAATAAAACTTTTAAATAAAATAAAAATAAAATAAAATAATAATAAAGAAATAAAATGAAGTCAGGTTGTGATGCCTCCTTATACTGATACGGAGTTCCCTCGCTGAACAGCAATCGAGAGACGCTGCAGGAGATAGTCAGTTGAAAGAGGTTCCCCTGTCTCCAGCCTGACCCGTCTACCCAGATCCCTTACCAAGGCCATCGACTTGGGGTATGACATGTTATATATAGCTAATTTCATGATTTGAGGTAAATTGGTAACAATAAAAATTGCTTAGTTTTAAAAGGCAATACTTTCCCAAATTTCATAATCATGGTAGTACGACAATAAATCAGAAGCTGGAGAGAGATAGACAAAATAAATGGGGACTCCATGACTCCAGAAGAAAAAGCTAAAGAAAACAAAGGTGGGGGATAAGAAAAGCTCAGATAGTTCAGAAAAAAGAGAGCAGGATAGGGAAACTTATGTAACCTTAACCAATGGTAGAGAAAGATAACTGAGCAAGATAACATGTATTACTGCACACTTACTATGCAATACGTCAAGCGCCACTGAGTGGTGGGGTACTTGCTAGTTATAATGTTAGAATATATTATGTGTGTACATTCTAGGGTTAAAATACATTTCTGTGTTACATACACCTAAAATGAAGTCAACACAGTTGGATTCTAACAATAAGCTAAGTTAATGAGCAGCTATAGTGCAGTATCCACCAGGTATTGCCTCATAAAAACAACACTACTTGCTTAGATGAATACTGAATAATTATTAAATAATCACTCTAGCTTCAAAATAATTATGTAGCTTTAAAGTTGATTGTCATTTGATGAATTTTCTGTTTTAATCAGTATGTTTAAATTTTCACAGTAGGATCATCATCTCCACCAGCAGCACTTTATCATTAGCTATTTATAGACTGTACGATCAATTAAAGTGCCCAAATATGTGCTCAAGATAGAAAAAAAATATTTGTATGTAGCTGTACCATTCGATATATGTAATCTCTCAAGCCTATGAAATGAAATACACCTAAAAATTAAGTTCACAGCTCCCAAAAAGTTTGAATGGTCATGCTCTGTAAGTTTAACTCAGTAGCTCCCCAATTGCAGAACAAAAAAACAACAGACGAGCAAGCAAGCAATTTTCTGCCCAGCCAGGGACATGCATGCAATGTGTAAAATTCACACAGATAACAATTCATTTCTATGTGAGGGCAAGCAAACTGTGCAGATTTATACAGCACCAAATAGCTATCTCAAGAGCACAAAGATTGTTGCTGTCTTTTGTTGTTTTCGTTGTTGTTTTTTATTACAAGTACAATGAATATGACAACAAATACATTCCACATTCCCTCACTGCAGTTATTGTAGCTTATTTGGAAATTGCTAATTATAATAAGTGCTGACTGCAGACAAAGCAAAATTATCTAAAAATAAATTTCCCTAAATGTATTGCAATTATTGCAGATAAATATATTTGCTGACTGTAAAATATAAAATATATGATATCGATGAGCCTACTGTGTAGAAATTATACACTACGTTAAGCTTGTTCATTATGTAAGCTGTTGAAAACAGGAATAATAACCAAAACATACGAACCTAGTCTAGATAAAACAATCTTTGAAGCATAATTACATAATGGAGTGATTTTACAAAGGTGTTCATCTTTTACTAGGTAAATGTTAATGTTGTTACTATGATACAATACCTGGTGGACAATGCATCCATAAAAACTGCTTATAATATTATCTTGCTAGTACACTTCCACTGCCATGGCTCCACTTCATATAATTTGTGGTAGTATAATTGTGTAGAGGGTTCCAAGGGTCTGCATTATATGTTGGTTTACGTGTTCATGTGAGAAATCTTTAGATTGTTAAGGACGTCTAATCCAAAGTACCCCCCTTCTCTTTTCCTGTGCTACATTATTCTTTATATCCTCTGTATAAAGAGAAATGATGCATGGGTAGGAAAATGTTTTCATTCAAATGACACTCTCTGTACAACTCTCTGTACAACTCCGTTATATTATCTGTAAGACAATAATCTGAAAACATGCTGATTCCCTTGTTCTTTTGGTTCACATAGTTTGTTACTTCATATCTTTTTTTTCATAGCATCTTCATTATATCTTCATACCATAAGACAACAGTATTGCAGTGGAGATTACTCTCTCAGGTAGGATGCAGGTGTACTGTGAAGATCAAAGAAGACTTAGCATTACTGCTTCTTAACAATCTTTCTCTTCAATGATTTTGTTTGAGATACTGCTTAAAGTAGTACATAATCAATGCCACAGACAAACACAAAAATATGGAGAAGTATGAATGCTATAGTCGCATTTTGCAGACTCCGTCCTTAACTGTATCTTGTGCTGTATTTTATCTATCAATGTCATACCTGAATGACTCAGTGTTTCTGCAAGTAGAAGATAGATAGGCATCTGAGTCAAAGGCTTTTTGAACCACAACAGAAGTAAATAACTGAGAACCATTTCTATAAATAACTATATCCAAGACCGAAATTTTTCTGCAGTTCTGTTCTTCTTTGATGGTGAAGTTGATTGATTCTAGTTAAATCTGATACTAACAGAGAACTCAGAAACACACAGCAACCTGCTTAACCTGAAGAAGATGAGATTCCTGAGATAACTCTATCTACTATATCAAAGGTAAGCCAGAAAAGATTGAGTGAACTTGTAACTTGTAAAATGAATGAAACAGTCAACATTAAGGTTATTTCCAGATTTCATAGGACCATTGAAGGAGATCTAGGAGATTAAAATATCACAAGAAGAGAAGAAAGGGATAATCTATGGTGCCATGTCATCAGGACTACTGTGATAAAGTGTATTGGTGAAATAGGAAAAACTCTCAAGAAGATATCAACAGCAGAAAGACCAGATGACAAGTACAGCATTGCTGGTACATGCCCAAATATACGAACATCAGATAGACTGGGATGATGCTAGAGTTGTGGAAGGAGGAAGCATTTACTAGAGGTGTTGTTGTTGTTCAAAGTTTTAATACATTGTGTGTATCTATATAGTTTTTATGTGTTTGTGTCTGGTGGGAAATGATTGCATTATTTTTCTGTTTAATCTCATTGTCATGAGCAGATTTATATTACTCCATTCTTCTAATTGTCAGATCTTCAGTTGCACTGCTATTTCCTTTTTCTATTTTCTTTGACTGACATTGTAGTGTGTACTTGTTCTCTCCTGCCTCACGTCCTCAGTGTGCGTTTTACGCATTGGGGTTGTCAGTATTAATTCTTGGCCTGTACATATAATACTTAATTGCTAAACTTAAAAAAAACTAATTATCTTGTGTGAATTTTACACACATTGCTTGCATGTTCCTGGCTGAGCAGAACATTGCTTGCTTGCTTGTCCGTTTTTTTTTGGGGGGGGGGGGGGATTTCTCACATGAACTCATGTAATCCAAAATTATGACACAGACTTTTGGAACCCTCTACACAATTATACTACCACATATATATATGAAGTGGAGCCATTGTTGTAGAAGTATACCAGCAAAATAACATTATGAGCAGTTTTTATGGATGCATTGTCCACCAGGTATTGTATCATAGAAACAACATTAACATTTACATAGTAAAAGATGAACACCTTTGTATAATCAATTATGCTTCAAAGATTGTTTTATCTAGACTAGGTTCGTATGCTTTGGTTATTTTACCTGTTTTCAACAGCTTTCATAATGAGCAAGCTAACATGGCGTTAAATTTCTACACAGTAGGCTCATTGATACCATATCCTAATTATAACTCAACTACTTCCTCTTCATATCTCATAAAACTTTGAGAAACATGTCCAGTGGAGCAGTGAGGGTCAATTTTATATTCTTTTTTATAATTTCTTAAATATATTTTCTATCCTTTCTATCTATTTTCCTTTTTGGTATTATGTTTTCAAAGAGAAGAAATAACTAAGCTAAAGACAAAACAGCTAATTAATCTTAAAGTCAGCTACTACATCTTGAATTATAGGAGAATTATGGGATGGGTTATATTTGTTCTATTATGTTGTATCATACAGTTTTTGTTTTTAATCCTCCTTTTGGGAGGGGTATTTTATCCTTCCCTCAAGTGTAGTAGTCAGTCCAGGAGACTTGGAGTGAAAGAAAATTGTCACGCTCAATATTCAGCCCTACTGTATACTGGAACATTTTAACTACTATGTCACCATAATCTGATTTTGCACCGGTGGTATTTAATGAGCTGACTACGGGCATGCGCTGTAAGGCGGAACTGACTATAAAATGCTTGATTAGTTGAGACTAGTGGATTCAAGGACGTTAAAAGAAATGAATATTTACTGTGCATACGTCGTCTTCTCGGCGGCTTTAGCCTTAGCAGCGGCAACTTCGTTGTACAGGCGAGCCCATCTTTCTAGGAAAGTTTCTTTAGAAAGCAAAGCAAACGCTCTTCCTTCCTACGAGAATCAATACACGCTGTTCCAACAGTGTTCTACTAGCTGTGATGAAATATCTTGGAGTGAACGTGTTCTCAGTAATAAAGCTACAGTGCAAAGTCAAGATGTGCGAGTGTGTGCAGAAAAAAGTAAGTTATACTAAACCAAAGGAAGTTCATTTTTAATTATTAATTATTACATTAATAGCTAAATTTCTCAGTTCGAATTAATTAAAACTTAGATGTGTCGACTACTTGTCCAGTTATAGAAGTGAGAATGTTTTCTATTATAATTATTTTATAATTATTTTACTAGCAAGTACCCCGCCACAGTGGTGCTTGACTATTGCAAAGTAAGAATACAGTAGCACAAGTTATCTTGCTCAGTTATCATTATCTATGCATTGTTCCCTCTCCTGCTCTCTTTTTTCTCAAATATCTTAGCTTTTCTTATCCCCCACCTTTCCTTTCTTCAGCTCTTTCTTCCTCTACTTTTCTTTGAATCTCTGTTCTACTATCACGATTGCGACATATGTTTTGCGAAACTACTTTTGCCTTCTTTTTCGTACTTTTCCCTTCCTTTTTTAAACCGTTTAGCTAATTACAATAATAACTCGGGCTATTTATTTTGTAGAGCTGTGGCTTGTTAACCAGTTACTGGTAATTGAGTAGTCAAAATGGCTTAAATTGGATACTACAGAAGTTACCATTATTCAGGAAGTTTAAGTAAGAGTAATTCTGTATTTGTGTTTGGTAATATTAATAGTCAATTGCTATATACATTACTTTGCGCATGAACTAAGCAGAAGTATATTATGTAACAATACTGTAGTTTTATGTAACCTAACTAGGCAGGCTCGTTCGATATTGTGCTCAAGCACACCACTACTTAATTGGCAGCAGCGAAGCGAGTGAGGCACCAACGGGGGTAACACATTTGAAAATCGGAGATATTTGTAGCGGACACTCTCAGGGGCTACACAACTGAAAATCGGGGATATTTGCTTGTCGTGGACGCGCTTGCCATTTTGTACTTTAACCCACGCGTTTTCGTGTTTGCTTAGTGGTCAACCCCTTTCCCACATCTCCACTAATCAGAATATTTTCATTTAATGATCCCGTATCATTCAAGGAAATTAATTATTTACTCCTTGGTGTTAAATTGCTTTTGAATGCCACAAGACTGCGCTTAGGTCTTAAAAAACAACTGTTGCTCAACACTGTGCATTGTTTCTTCAGATTTCCTTGTTTTTTCAAGTCGCAAAATGTATGTGGCGAGAACCCTTTACCAGACGTAATTAAAAAAAGACTAGGCTTTTTTTAATCGCTGTGTGTGCTTGTTGTCAAAAGATACTGGTAATTCTGATAATCAGAATGTCATATATTAGAGACCACAGAAAATACCAGTACTCGGAAATTGAGGAAAGAAAGTGGTTCTGTATTTTGTTAGCTAAGTATACTAGTAACTAAAAACGGCGAGTTTTTCTTTTATAATTACGTATGGTAAAGGGTTCAATGCCATTAGTAACCATTCGCCATAGCATTTTGCAATTTGAAAAAATAACAACAAGAATTTCTAAGGAATTGCTGCAGAGTGTTGAGTCCAACAGTAAGTTTTTAAGACCTAAGTGAGTCTTTTGTCTTTCAAAAACAACCTAATACGAAAGGGTAAACAATTAATTTCCTTGAGCGATACGGGATCGCTAAACAATAGATTCAGTTTAGTGGATTTTGATTTGGCAGAGGTTGCTGCTTTCAGTAGAGGCTTTTTAGCCACACCTATTCCTGAGTCTAACCGTAGAAGCCTTTCTAATGCAGAAGATGACACGGCTACGAGCGAGGGCTCTGCTATCTGCGCGAAGGATACTGGTAAAACACTATAAATTATTTTTTGAAGGATATTCAGGTACGGGCAGGGGTAAACCACAAGCAAACACAAAAACATGAGGGTCTAAGTACAAAATGACATGCCACGTCCACACGTATATAAACAAACAAATATCCCCGATTCTCAATTGTGTTATCCCCGAGAGTGTCTGGCTCGCTTCGCTCGCTAACATGGATTTACTTAGCTATTAATATTATCTAAGCAACATTAGAAATGGACTGACAGACTGGCTCTCCCTGTGTACTCAAGCACATCACTAGTTAATGATTATTGTTATATATATTTTACTAGTGATGCGCTTGAGCACAAAGAGCAAGCGAGCCAGTGCACAAACGAAACAATTCAAAATATAATACCAGTACTCTGGAAATTTAGGTAAGAAAGTAGTTCTGTATTGTTAGCTAAAGTATAATATAATGGACACAAGGGCTACATACTTAGCTATATTATTTGAATTGTTTCGTTTGTGCACTGGCTCGCTTGCTCGCTTTGTTTTCAATTGTGTTAACCCGTGAGTGGCTCGGTCGCTTCGCCACTCACCAATTATTATAACTTCATGATTTTTTATTATTACTGTGAAGGGCTTGAGCACTAATGGGAGCGAACATTAAAGTTAGATGATTGATTATAAGTTTTTACACACAAGCTACAAAAAATAAAGATCGAGATTTTAAATTACGTATATTGACAGTAAAGTCGATTCAATGCCATAGTTACTACTCACTGCAATTTTTTTAATTGAAAAATATTTAACAAAAAAATCACATTATTTAAACATTTTCTTTGTTGTTGCTATGACTTATAACTATTAAAAACAGTGCATTAACTTGACACAGTGATTAACTAGAATAGATAAGGGTACTGATCGATCTGTTTAGTGAAGTTTGGGACGGGGGTCGACCACCTGAACTAGCACAAAAACGCGAGGGTCAAAGTACAAAAATGCCTTACATACGTCCAGACATATATATAAATAAACAAACATCCCCGATTATCAATTGTGTTACCCCTGTGTCTCGCTCGCTACGCTCCCTCCCCAATTATGAGCCATCCGGCAGTTCTTATCAAAGAATTCTTCTGATTGGTCCCCTAGCCCTAGCCCTAGCCCTCGCGCGGCGCTATAATTGGTCACATGATTTGATTAACCAATGAAATTAGTTTTTTGATAAGAACTGCGGGACTGTAGCCAATTATGACGATATAATTGTGCTTTCAATATCGTTACAGGATATAATGGTGAACTGTGCTACTTCACTCCACTTCGGAAGTGCTGCGCTGACAAACCTGGCAATGTTGGTAACATCAGTGAACCAATAGCAACTTCCACTTTGAAAGTGGGGACTAAGGATATTGATGTTGAAGTCCTATATAGTGGAGGAACTGGTAAGAAGTACCTCTATGCTGAATATAATACTTTGTATTGATTACATAAGTCTAATCAAGAAATTTTTTTAATATAATCAGTTCTTTTTTTATTGCTCACACAATAGTATAGATGTTGGGTAGATTGGCTTAAATTATTGTTTATTGCAGTAAAAAAAAAATAAATGATCCTTTATTACTTGCAGGGTTTTCAGATCTCTGTGTAAAGTTTAGTAGGGATATTAAAACTTGCCCAACTGGTGAATCCTGTTTTCTCTTGGGATGTCAAGACCCAGTTCGGCGTAAGTCACAAATAGATATAGCATATAATATCATGATACTCATGTCTTGATTTGATATTGTCATTGCATTACAGTATGCACTAAAAACAGTGTTTCTTGTGACCCTGCCAGCTGCAAGTGCAAAGAAGGTTACAAAAAACCAACTTGCTGTGAATGTGAAGACAACTATTTGAAAATTAAAAATGATGTCTGCAAGTGTAAGTTTGCTATGTTTGTGAGTGGATAAAACTTTATCTTAATAGCCATTTTGTTACCAAACTCAGTTCACTGTTAATTTATGATAATATTATCACAGAAGTGAAATGCAATCTTTTTTTGTGATTGCATTGTTAAACTTCTTTGTTACATAAACCAAAAGTAGAAGAATTGGCTTAATAATACATATTCCAGGATCTTGATGTGTTCAGTAGAATAAACTAAAAACAATTAAAAACAGTGAAACAAATTGTAATGGAAGAGATCAGACACTTGCAATTGCTAATATTAATAGCCTATATGCTTGGGCATCAGACTAAATTTTGTTTGTGTATTTAGTTGTGTGCAGAACAAACTGCTTGACTACAAACAATGGAAAGTGCACAAAATGTGCCCATCCTTACTCGGCTCATCCATTTTGCTGTGACTGTCTTCCTCCATATATTAAAGTAAACGGAGTTTGCCGATGTCCTGATGGACATGTAGAAATCAATGGCACCTGCAAACGTAAGACCGACTTTAAAAAAACCTGCAGAATCAGTTTATACTAATTGGCTTGCATTAATAATTAATTTGTTCTCTGTGAAGGTGTCTGCCAAGGAAATACGGTCACATGTGATTCGCCAGCACCTTGCTGCAAAAAAGGTTTCAAACCCCCTCTCTGTTGTGAATGTTTGTTTGACCCTATTGGACGTGGAGAGAGGTTCTTCGAACAAAATGGCCAATGTAAAAGTAAATTAGTATTTAGTAAGAAACGACACTCGTAAATTTAGAGATTAGTAGGAGCTATGTCAGTAATCTATCATCATAGATATAGCAATGAATCGAATGTTTGTATTATGCTAGAAATTTGCATGGAAAATGCTCTGCCGGAACATTGCAGTGTTGAAAAAGGCTGTTCACAGTGCCTAAATTCCTTCAAGCCTTCTGACTGCTGCAAGTGCAAGGAACCAAAGCAATTGATCAATGGCGTGTGTAGATATTGCTCTGAGGGTGAAGTGCTTGAGGATGGAAAATGCAAGAGTAAGAGAATTTAAATTGAGTGACTGAAGTTTTGTTGTATGTAGACACTGACATGTGGCTGAAACAAAATGCCATGTGGCAGCATCAAAACACTGCGAGTATAAAAGATGTTAATTTCAATATATATTCAGAGGTTGGCACATTTCAGGTATTGCAGCATTCAAGGAATTTTGGTATGGTTTCACACATTAGTTTAAAAAAATCCAACTTAATTTTACAGACTTAATTGAAGTCAACATGTGAACCACATACCCGTAGCCAGGGGAAAGGGGGGTTTCGGTCGAATCTCCCCTTTTGAGTGACCGAAAGTAAATTATTTAGCCACACCTCACATTTAACTTATGGAATGTCGACTTCTGGTCGATCGTGTCTAGATCGCAATGGAATTTTCTGCTATATATATCACCGGATATACTTCATACTCTATATATAATTATGTGGACGGCCTAGTCTGATTCCAAGTTTTCAGATAAGCATTGACACATCGCTCTCATTACGGCACTAATAAAGCAAGCTACGCTAGCTACAACTATTCCTTTTATGGTGTGCCGTAATGTACTTATTTAGATAACTTATAGTATGAAAGGCCTATTAAAGGTTCCTTGTTTGTGTAGTGGTTAGAAGCCTGGTTATGCGAGAACAATATAGCGCTAGCAGTTTACCGCTTATTGCCGATAATAAGCAGTGTTCAATGAATTTATTAATAGAACACATAGAATATCAGACAAAGTATTAGTTTTGGCATAATTTTCCCCTTCTTTTTCGCTTTTTAAAGAATAAACGGGAAAAAACAAAAGTAGGTGTGGCTTTCTAGCATTTCTACGAAATCCAAACTCCCCTGTGCAAACTCCTGGCTACAGGCCTGATACCTCTATCATTGACTTGGTTACTGACAGTGATATTAATGAAAATTTATCTTAGCTAAAAAGTAAATTACTATTTTTAGTTTAACTAGAAGGCAAATGCGAAAGAGAGAAAATTACTATATATAATGGGTTAGGCTAAAAGTTTTACACTAGTCATATATAGTATTTTTTTAAATACAAGCCACATAAAAAATGTCAAATTTCAGACAAAAGCAATATCAACGCATACACAAAGGGAGGGGACTCTGTGGGCTACAATCCCTCAGTAATTTTGGGGCACAATCCAGTAAGGTGATTTCTTACCTTAACAATTTTAAACCACAAAACACATGCCCTCGAAGCTCCCCCCTCCCCTCCGTCATCCATACTAAAACATTTTCTTATACCGCTGTATTTTTTATGCATATTATGTTGATTTCATAAAACTCTAAACATGTAGTTTCCAAATGCTTACTATGAATATTCTCATGAATGCGTGAATTCCTTTTTGTTTTTGTTATTTTAATGAAAATGTTCACATACTTTAGATAAGTAAACCAAACAAACTCTTGAAATAGTATTCTTATTATATACATGAGTTGGAGTATGGTATGGTGAAATATTTCAAGAGCAGGCTAATTTATTTTCATGAGCAGGTTAATTTATTTTCACAAGCCTGAGGCGAGTGAAAATAAAGCCTCAGAGTGATATATCTTGCCATATTATGACTCTGCCAGATTGTAGTAAGTGGTTTATTCCACACTAGATATCTTCACTGTTGTAGTTAATACTGGACTGGTAACTCACAACATAAAGTTGGTTGTAGGGGATACCCCACACCACTGGGATATTTTAGCAGCTGCTCTAACCCTTTGAGTACTCCCACTATAGGAAGGTAGCTGTAAAAACCAGGAAAATTAGCAAGTTTGGCTGGTTGCTATTACTAGAAGGGTAATGAGCTTGCTCAATACAGAGTGGAATAAACAAATGTATTCCATGCTAAATATCTTCACAATGTTATCTTCAGGTATGTAACTGTGAGATAACTCTCAGGTCTTGCCTCTGGCTCTTGAAAATAAATTAGCCTGCTGGTGAAATATTTTGCCAAATCACACTCTGACTCATGTAATAAGTACTATTATATATAATCTTATACCATAGTTGCTGTTCTATAGCCATGAATTAGAAGTGGTTTCCCTTATATTATTCCCCTCCAATCACATGCAGAAAAGAATACTTTTGTACCAGAAAGTTGTTTAAAATTTCACTCACATGGTTTTTTTGATAAAAAAGTAAAAGAAGCACAAATAATTATGGTGGTATATCATGGTCCTTTTAGGTACTGAGGAAAATGTATTTATTATATTTTTGTACAAAGCTTTCTTTGCAAACAGTTAGATACGTTCATCCCTACCTAGAGAAGACTGATACCAAGAATTATTTAAACCATGGCAATTGTCAGAATCATCGCAGTCAAATAGATATTTAAAAGGGCTAACAACCTTCTATATGAATGTAATAAAATTTCCCAGGCTCAGATTTTTTTATTTTTTTATTTTTGCAGTGAAATGTATTGATAATCAAAACATCTTTATGGTGATGGATCGGTCAAGTGGAATAGGCAATCCACAACTTTATGATGCTATGTACATGATTGAAATGTTAACGGGTGCATTACTGAGAAATACAGAGAATCTAACGATCACTGTCGTGTCTTATGCCGCATCACTACACCAAACAAGTGAACTAGAGAAACTGTCAGTGAACCCTACAAGTGGAACTTCTATAACTGAAAAGATGTGTATTGATAAATTGAAGAAGTATGAAGCTAAACTCATTAAAACATTAAAAAACAAGCCAAAAGACACTGTAGCTGGTAGAACCATGGAGCTACTTGAGAGGGATATCAAAAAAGGAGTGCAGAACACTGTAATCACCTTCGCAGGAACTGTTTCCAATTATGAACTACCAACAAATAACCCAGTGACTAGGATTGGAGAGGCTATCCAAAGTATGAAAGAGAAAGTAGGAGAGAACAATGTTCGCTTCTTCTCTGCAGGGTTTTTTGCGGAGAATGGAGATAAAAGAGACAGTGATCAGTATAAAGCTGAAGTACTAGCTCTTGCGAATAATACAATCAGTCAAAACAATATGAACAAAGATCCTATAAAACTTATGAAAAAACTCACTAATTCCCTTCACCAAAATGGAGTCCTATGTAAAGAACAGAGTAAGTTAGTATTGCAGTGCTATTTGGATTTATAATTATTATTGTAATTCGTGAGCGAGCGATGCGAGCGAGACACCATCCGGGATAACACAATTCAAAATCGAGTATATTTGTTTATACATTATGTTTGGACGTACATATGTCATTTTTGTGCTTTGAACCTGGTGTTTTTGTGTTAGTTCGGTGGTCAATCTCGTCCCAAACTTCACTAAACAGAATCCTCTTGCTTGTCTATCATTACCCGTATCACCCTAGAAATTGTGATATTACATATTGTGAGTTACAGCTTCTACTTAGCTAAAGAATATCGAAGGTTTAAACAACATGTATTGTGTGACTGTTGTTTTTCCAATTCAAACAGTTGCGGCGAGTGGTTACAATGGCATAGAAATACCTTTACGGATTAAACGTAATTTAAAAACTCGACATTATTTTTAGTAGCTTTGTAGTTAGAAGTTAAAATCAATCATATAATAATAGTGTAGTTTTAGCCTCGCTCGCCATTTGTGCTCAAGCACATCACTAATATGTATGTATAGATGGTATATATGCCCCTTGAAGGCGCAGTTTCCTTTTTTCTCCTAAAAACATGACTTTTAGGCTTCACCCCAGTTTCCTCTGATACTACAGCATAAAATAAGTATTACTTTAAACCTAGGCTCAAAATTGTGAGAGAATTCCGGCGAAAACACTTGTTCTCTTCAAGTCAAAAGGTTACTGCGACCGGTTACTATGACATTGAGGACTCTTTATCAGACGTAAATTAAAAAAGACGCTGTTTTTTAAGCTGCTAAGTACCGCTCGCTTGTTGGTTGTCAAGAGCGACTGGTAGTCAGAGTGACTTCTACAGAAACTACCACCCTCTTGGGGGAAGCGGAGATAAGTACATAATTCCATATTTTTTAGCTAATATTTTAAAAAATAACTCCGGCCTTTTTTGGTTGCTGAGAGCTTGTTCAAGAGTTAATGATAGAAGTAGTCATAATAGCTTAAATTTGATACTACAGACTTATCAATCAGGAAATTAAGGTAAGAAAGTAGTTCTGTGCTTATTTGCTGTAATTAATGGTCAGCTGCTATATAGAACAACCACTGTATCATCATTGTAGTATAACAATAATGTATATTTATGCTAGCTCGCCATTTGTGCTTAAAAATACCACTGGTAACATTAGGTATTCAAGCACGTATTTATTGATAGAGCTACAATACTTCAAATTTAGGGACGACAATTGAATAGGTATACATAATGGGGTGAGTGAAGGGAGCCTCTCACTAAAAAGACTCAATTATCAACAACTGAATCTATTGGTAGAGTGCACATAATACATATAATTTAGAATGTTTAAGAGTACAATATTTTCGTACGGAGGAGAGGCAATTAATTAAAGATTGTATCAAAGACCCATGAATGCTAGGAGTTCAGCTCCTCAAATCTAATGTGTATAGACTGTAACCTGAAGTGTACTGTGACATAACTCAAGAAGGCATTTTGTTCAAAATTATCAATAATCATTGGTGATTACACAGCAGCAGATCCTCGGTTCCATATTGTAGGATGCAATAATTGTGAGATTAGAAGAGGTGTGGCCTTGTTTACTATTATTAGGTTCAAACTTAATTGTAAATGTCTTTTGGGGTCACAGACAAGTTCACAATTCAGAAATAGGAGGTTTTTGCTCTGGTGATAAGTCAAAATGATCGTGGGACAAATTTAGAGTTTACTAATTAGAAGTGAATTATACATCAGAGAGTTCACTATTTTAAGTTCCACTGTAATTTAAAATGTGTAAAAGGGTTTATGATGTGTGCTTTTACTGTAGAGCAACATTCAGTAAGAAATAAAGCACCAAAGATGCGAACCCTCAGCGCTATTAAACACTACCTAGCTATTACAATATAATCTCCTTCCAATAATCTGTTAGCTATTTTTAATGAGGCATCAAAATAGCTCGACCAATGAAAATGGTACATGGAAACGCTGTCTTCATAAGAGAATAAGCAAAACTAGCCAGAAACACTCACCGGTATACATTTTTAACTTCCCTGAGCATAAAACGAACTACACTGCTGGCTGCAGATATTATTTGCTCATGTGATTGTGACGTAACACTAGGGGGAATTGTCCATAAAAGCTGGTACCTATGTGGAGTTGAAAGCTTCGCGTTTCTCAACGATTAGCTCGATTAACCCCAGAAATAAAAAAAAGTGGAACAATAAAAGGTCTTAAATCTTCGTCCTGAGTAAGTTCACCTAAATCAAATGTTAATTGTCAGTATTCTCCAAAATCAGAGTGTGGCAGACAGACAGAGAGACAGACAAACAGACAGGATGACTACTTATAACCCTCTCGTACATGCACACTGAGGGTTAATTACAAAATATCATGGGTTAGTATAGACATAGTGATGAATTAAGCAATAGTGCTTATCCAATGGTGGATCAGCTATATAAAGTTAAATATATTGGTTTTTATTCCAGCGGAAGTACTTCTAAATTTTCTGGATAGAGCAAGGTTCAAGACAAATATTTTATATAAATATGGAGAATGTGTTAACAAAATCTATAAAGTAAAAAAAGATCAAACGGACTCGTGCATTGACATAGATCCTTATCCCAATACATGTAAAAGAGGTAAGTAATGAACATTAAACTCAGTACACGATATTACTATTCACTATAACACACAATCATAAATATAGACAGGAAAGTAAGGCAGTGTATAATTGAAACTTGGTTATTAGCACTCTAATATTATTACAGGTATAAGGTAATAATATAAGTTGTACATGCATTATTTATAAGTAATTTATTTGAATGGTAATAGCTTGTAGCACCAAGTTCATATGTATTTACAAGATAAATAATTGATACAGAAAGAGAACTGCTAAATGTTCTTATGGGCATGTTGCTATGATTACTCCAAGACAGTTAATAGATGAAATATATAGATAACAGGTATCATTACTAAGGTCATGCATTGACATGCTAAATGTGTATTGCAGGTTCAACAGTGAGAGATTTCCTCTTGTCTATGATTAATCAACTCCTAAAATTGAATGAATAGATCAAAAGCTGCTCTTCTGTCATTCACTAATAGAACACATCAGAGATTTTTAGTACTAGAAGTGACTTCATTTTAAGTACTTTTTGCTACTTTCATAGTTTGTATCTTTCATAGCTTGTTAAATTCCATTGTTAATGTTTAGCAGTCTAATCACATTAACTCCCAATTAATTATATGCTAGTATGCTTGCACAAAATTAGTCCAATCATCAAAGTAAGCCCTGTGCTTTAAAATTTTGTGCTTCTCTGTTTTAAAAGGAGACTGAGGTGACATTATTTTTTTGTTTTTCTCCTTTAAAGTATATTGATATCGGTTTCCAAAAGTCCCCAAACATAAAGATTTTTCCTGTTGTTAATTTTTCCAATATTTGGACCTAATTTTTTCGCTATATTTAATTTCTTTATGCTTCCTGAAATCATATTTACTTGGGTGTGGTTTATGAGATGTCATGCTAAAACCTGTTGTTCTGGTCAGAGTAGTTTTGCTATAGTAACAATAAGGTAGTTCATGATTTGATATGACCAGTAATACTAGTGAGTCTATATAATGGTGAATGCAGTAGCCCAGATACCTCTAGTGTGCCTATCATATTCTGCATCTGACGCTAGTCAGAAAAAGCATGAACTCTGGTGGGATATTGGAGCCATACCTCCATAGCTGCAAAGAACGATGAATCCTCACTAACAGTCCTGATGATGATGGTCAGGACACTGAGAGACTTCTTGCAATAAAGTGGTCATAAACAAGAACTTATAGTTTAGCATAGGTAGCCTTTTCTTGCAAACAGCAGTATAAAACTGTTCCTGAGTATAGGTGTCAATGAGGCCACAGTGAAAAATTAGGTCTACTGCTTGTGCTTGGGAATGTATTCTCAAAGTAACATCCACAAACAAAACCTGCTTCAAGAAATCAGATTTCAGTAAGTAGAATCAAATAAATAGGACCAAGTTAAAAGCCCAAATATTGAAGAAACGAATGACATGAAAAATCTTAATTCCACAGCAGTCTCCTTTACTGATCAATCACATGCACAACAGAGTGGGTCATGTGATTAATCATGTGTCCAACAAAGTGGGGCAACCAACATCACCTCTGCTGTATCTATAATCTGTATGGCATCTTCATCATCATTTATAATTGTGTATTATTTGATTAGGTTCCACATACTCTGTCAGGTTTTTATACCGTCAACTTTATCAACTAAGCAAGTAATCTGTCCATCACTATAATTAACATAATTCTATAATTGCTGTTTAGTCATAGTTATAGCTAATGTGAATTACAGGGCATTCAATTTTAGCTTTTTGTTAATTGTAGACTTTAACTTGTGAATTTGAATTCAATGTTTTTTACAACCTTGGCCATATAACCTGAAACAGTTTTCATGTTTGGTAACAGAGCAATACCAGTTATTCTTAGACTTCCCTGTCCTTTTACTTCAAGACTGAATTGTGATGTAATGTTTAAAAGTTGATCAGTACTTATACTTATATGTTTATGACCAAGGTCATCACATGTACAAACTCTTACTTCAAGCTGCTGCAATAGGATATCATAGACATAACCTACACACGTCCATTAGCTATTCAACCATTCATATACATTAATTAACATTCTATTCATGCACTAATTAGTTTTAAGTAGTTTCTTGTATCACCTAGGCATTTCTTTTTCCTGTTATCAAGGCTGCAGGCAACCACAAAAAAAAAAGCCTTCAGCCAGGTCATTATTCAGTCCTCTCATTTCTGTAATTCTGTTCAGTGCGTTTGTGTGTTTTTCCCTAATTATAATTAATGTAGTTAATTCTACGAATGTGAAGGGAATTTGTATGCAAAGGAGGATTCTGGTGGCAGAGAGACCTTTACTTTGACTTGAGCCTTGAAGTTACTACCAAACACTCTCTATGTTATCCAGCTTTGGCAAAGACAAAAAGCATTATAAGCTATTCCAATTTGCCAAAATTCTTAATGAACCTTTTTAGCCACATTTATATGACATCTTCCAAAGATTATAAAAATGCAGTTACTTAATTACTTCTCCATCAAGACATAGAAGAATAAAAGATTTCCATTTTTCTGTAAATTTCTAAATTTATCTAGGATATGACTCTTTTAACAAATTATTTTGGAAATTATAATTATTACTATTAATTTTAAAACTCTGCTGAATTTTTTTATAGATGCAAAAGCCTGAAGATATCTTAAATTTACAATCACAGTTGAAAACACAACATATTATACAGTGTAGTTTATACATTTAGCCATCCAAAATGTATGCTGTTGAAACGCAATTTAGGTCATAACCAAATTTAGTGTGCTATTGCACGTAAATGTCAACCAAGGTGACGATAGCATCTTCCTCATGATCCTCTCCCATACAAAGCGGTAACTCTAAATCATCTGATGCAGGTTGAGGAAGAGAGATGCAAAACCACGGAGGATAATTAAACTGACAACATTCATTGTGGGGACCGCATCCCTCTCCATCCCAGAGAACATCGTTGTTTGGGTAAACCTGACCATCTGTGTTGTACCCAGGACCAGTATTTCCAGCACCACAATAATAGCTCTTATTTACAAACGGAGGTTCTCGGTAAAGCCATTGAATTACGTTATTTATACAGGGACAGTTAAAGTTAGGTTGGTAGTCAGGGTCCTCTTCATAAAGCGCTACAACGAAATACCAAATGTGCACACGATTTCCTGGGATTCCGTGGGTCACAGAAATCCCATCAATATAAGCAGAATCTAAAGTGGTTTGCCCAATGGATATGCAAACGCATCTGTTGCTCCAGCTTGGTAAGCGTTTACTTTACCCATACTCAGTGTAGGTCTTGTTAGCTGGGTAGAATACAGAATCACAGGAAAACCTTCCCTGAGTTTTTCTCCCGCAACCTCTCACTTGAGCTGATAGAGTCCAATTGGTTGGACATTGCTGAGTTGTGTCCGACATGTTCAAGTAAGCGATTCTTGACCACTGGTCAGTAATGCCGCAAGTGCACGGTGGACCATGCAGCTTTAGTAACGCTGCATTGACTTTGTTCTTAAGGATACTCGTCTGATCAAATTGCTCGTCGAGACTTGCACAGGACTCTGATGAAACAGAAGGAATTCTAATAGGCAGTAGAGAAGACACTAGAGGAATAGCTAAAATAGTGGCTATTACGTTTATTCTCAAAGTCATTACGAGTATGTATACTTACAGGGGCTTCTCTACTACAACACAAGGACACAGTACCTGCCGAAGGAGCCGCTCACTAATTTTAGAGCGAATCTGGAGGAAATATCGGGGCCTGGTTATAAAACTTTGTAGCACTTTTTTGGAGCTGTGTGGTAAGTTGGAGCTCCGCAATTTGTTGCACAACTAGCCGAGCCGATACTCTACTGCAAGACAACGAGTTCTTATCCATTTCAATTTTACTTTATGATATATTCGCATTATTTCTATTTATAAGATATTAAAAAATTCTCGTTGTGGTGCAGTTCATTTTTTTGGTTTATCCGTGTATAAATTTTTTGTGTCTTTCTCATTATTAGATTCCAAGAATAACTGTTACAAAATTTGGAACTTTAATTCCCCTCGCAATTCTTAAGAAATAGCCCCACCCCCATATCTCGTACTACTACGAGTACGCGAGCAATTTTTTTTCAATTACGGTAGTTTGTATTGGTTCTAAAAAGAGCCCCCTTATATCAAGAGTAAACAAACATCAGTACAACAATAACAAGAGAGTCAGAAGAGAGAGCTGTTTATTGGAGATAGCCATAGGTGAAGGTGGTATTAGATCTGCACAGCTTGGGAAGTCTTCGCTCAGCAGAAATCGAACCTGGTATATCCATCCGCTTGAGTAGAGGCAGCCTGGTGTACCTTGCTGCGTGAGCTCAGACGACGTATGGAGAGTTGCTGTAAACAGATATGAGACAACAAGAAGCTAAACTAAAACACTACAACTTCGCAAAGTATACTTCTGCTACTACTGCGCGATAGTTTCTGCTCGCATATTATCAAATGGTGGGGTATTGGCCGGGAATAAAATTAATTAATGTCCGGTTCTACAGGCGGTGCGCGTTGCTATGTGCGGCCACCCTTAACACCATGCAAAAAGTAGAGAATACTGATGTGTATTGGGAAGTGTATAGCACTAGAATAATTGAGTTATACTCACATGTGTATTTCAGAGGTATACACATATGTAAATGATATGTATTCTAAAGTAATCCTTTTATTATACTAACAATATGTATTCATGTAGTATACTCATACTTACCACATGTGTATATCACTGAAATAACATTGTTATATTCAAGCATGTATACTTGACTTATAGCACAGAAATACATCATGTGTATTACAAAGTTATAGCATTGTTATAATCAGGTGTGTATACTTGACTTATAGCACGCAAATACATCATGTGTATTACAAAGTTATAGCATTGTTATAATCAGGTGTGTATACTTGACTTATAGCACGCAAATACCTCATGTGTATTACAAAGTTATAGCATTGTTATAATCAGGTGTGTATACTTGACTTATAGCACGCAAATACATCATGTGTATTACAAAGTTATAGCATTGTTATAATCAGGTGTGTATACTTGAATTATAGCACGCAAATACATCATGTATATTACAAAGTTATAGCATTCTTATACTTGAGTGTTGATACTTCTAGTATACACGTATACACACTCGTGTATTACTCAGTAATCCTCCTGTTTTAACAGTACATTTATTCCAGTGGTATACACCACACAAAAAGGTGCATATATCAGTAGTATAACACTAGCTATGCCTTAAATATTTGATACACAAAGCATCAAATTTTAGTGGGTCTATCTTTATTCTTCATTCATTCACTCGTTCCTCTTATTTATGTATTCATTTAAATATTTATTTATTTATTTATTTATTTGTCTATGCTTGTATTTATGTATTTATTTTATTTATTTTATTCATTTATTTGTTTTATTTATTCATTTAAATATTTATTTAATTTTATTCATTTGATTTCTATGCTCATGTATTTTAACTTATTTTTATTTATTTATTCAATAAATAAATACTAAGGATTAGGTGGTGATCGTTCCCAAGACAGAGGCACAGTTTCCTCGCTGCACAGCCACTTAGAGATGCTGGAAAGGATAGTCTCTAGCCCGTGGGTCTCCTGTCTGCACCACTATGCCGGTGTCCCACATCCTTCAACAAGCCATAGACTTTTGACTCACAGCACCCACGGTCTCAATTATTTATTCAATTACTAATTAGTTATTTATCTTTCATAAAATTATTTTTATTTCATTTTATTCATTCTTTATTTCTTAATTTATATTTTAGCAAATAGCTAAATTAATTATACAAATAAACTAATCATAAAATATAATAATAGTAGTAACTTATTCATCATATTTATTCATTAATTAGATAAAATAGTAAATATAAATTAATATAAATTGATTAAAAAAAAAAAATAATAAATAAATAAATAAATAAAATAATAGTAGTTGTAGCTAATAATAATAGCTAATAATAATAATAATAATAATAATAATCTGTGACCTTTGGAGAGAGGCGAGATAATAATTAATAATAATAATAATAATAATAATAATAAATAAATAAATTGAGTGTATTTCATTCCAACAACCTTTTCAGTAAAATAGGTAAGTTGAAAGACACTTTACCTAACAAAGGTTAAGTGGTTTGGCATCGTCACGAACAATACCGCCTTTTACAACCGTAGCCCTTTAGCAAGAGTTCTCCTTTACCTAACGCAAACGAGCGTTCGGTAAAGGGTCTGGCCTGGCTAGCATTAAGGGTGCTGGCACACCGGATACGCGCTCCGCCCACACAAATCAATTAAGGTTAATTGGCTGTTGCTACGGAAAATAACTCCGATTCTATACCTTGCAGGTTCACGCAGCCAAGCGGATCTACGAGACATGCTGGCAAAATGTGGACTTACCAAGAATGACTGACACACGCACTGAACCAAAGAAGTTATGAAGCCTCAAAGTCCCAAAATAAACGGAACTTATTGGAGATAGTGGAGGACGCACAGAAGCCAGAATTTCGTCCACCGCTTCTTCAGCTCATTGTTTACAATATTGTCGTTTTTGTTTTGTTCAATTCTATTTTGCTTTATGTTTACTCATATTTTTACGTGATTTTTTTCTTGTTGCGTCACAAATGTATACTGTATCGAAAAACAAAAACGACTACTTTTATTACCTTGTTAAGTTACTCCGCTGTACCAAAATTGAAACACTAATCATCCGCCTTTCTGTACTTGGAGTACAAAATAGATTCCAATTGTCTCGCACTTTTTTGCAGCTGTGCAATTTTCTAGCCCCGCCCTCCGTAAGCCGAGTTAACTATACGCGTATAAGGCTCTTATCTATGCGCGGGTATTTAAGGTCCGCCCTCTACCTCTACAACTCGGTGGTTTCGTGGTTTATTGCTCAATTAAGCCGCGCGGGAGCGTTGCTATGTGCCAGCACCCTTAAAGCTCACGTTTAATCTGCAAGAAATGTTATTGTTCCTTACTCTGAGTGTCCATTCGACCTCTTCCACTTAGTTGGCACTGAACTTCCCGATGTATAGGAAGCTCGATAAGGCGAAGCACAAGACTGGGCTATTGTTTGTGGAGTATTTCAGGATGCATTGCCAGAGGGGTTTTTTTGGACCCAATATGCTCATCTTCTATGTTCTAACCATGCTGAATTGCTGTGTGAGCAGGGTGCAAACAGTTGCGTTTATTTGCAAACAGTGCTGCTATACAGCTGGAAAATAACATTTCTTAAACCAAAGGACTGGAAGGTATTTTTAAGTGTTAGTATCCTAAATATAATCTGATGAGCTGTAGTAGTCTGGCATAGCCAGACCCACGTAGCATTCAAAGTGCGTGGAGGGTCTGGAGACATGGCCATACCAAATTTGTTCTGGAGGAATGAGGAAGTAGTGAGTGTCCCACCTCCTTTATACCTGAATTTCTACCACAAATTAGCTATGATTGCTAAACCTAGCTTTGGAAAGGGTGGCTGATGTGCACAGGAATTTCTATTCCGGTAATTTGCTAACGGTAATTTGCTAACGGTAATTGACCGCCGTAATATATGTGCGGCAGAACAAATTTAGTATGGCCATGTCCCCAAACCCATTCCCAGCATAGCGGTTCGGTACAGGGTCTGGCTATGCCGGACTACATGAGCTGGTTATGTATGTTTTGGATATGAGACATAGCCACATCCTAATTCCATAGTTGTGGTGTGCAATAATTAGATTCTCATTACTATGCTAAGAAAATAAGGCTACTTGTAGATAGTTCTTGTTCCCATAGAACACTACAAGAAAAGAACCTTTGCTCATAATATTCTCCCCTTCTCCCTTCCCGGCACCTCTTCCTTTCCTCCACCTTCCCCTTCCTGAAGTCAGAGTGAAGAAGTTTTATTAGTGTTTGAACTGTGGTCTGTAGGACTTCTGTCAATGGTGTAATGTCTGCTTGCGAGTATGTTCTATACTACCTAGTTTTAATCAGCCTTTTTTTTTTAAGTACAAGAATGAAAAATGTTACTGAACGACATATCTGCTATGAAATATACTTGATATAATATCAATCATGATCAAATGTTATACTAAATCAAGTCTAAGTTGACACAGTTTGTTAGTTGTTGTTTTGTTTTTTGTTTTTTGTTTTGGTCGGTTTTTTATCTGTGGATAATATATGTGACATGTATCAGGTTTTAAGTTTTGGCTAAAAAGTTTAGGATGATCATTTGGATGAGCAAAAGAAAGCCACATTGTTATGGAGAAGTCTGTTCTATATCTAAATCTATATGTGTGTATTTAGATGATCATTTATGCAAATGGCAACATTCTTATTGTCCCTGTGTTCCATCCAACACGTATTCTGAAGTTATGATACTCACTGGCCAGCCTCTCCTCAGTTCCCCTAGTGGTCATTCTCATTTGACTTGTGATTGGGCTGAAGCACTTTGGTTGGAATGTTGAGTTTCCCTGAAGGACTATTTCAGATGTCCATATTGAGTAGAAGAGGTTTATCCATGGTTAGGTACATTTTACTGGCCTTTGATGTTGTTTTTGTTTGTTTGTTGTTGTTTGTTGTTTTGTTTTCTGGGTGGGGGGAAGGAGGGGGTTATTTATTCTTCTGTTTGTTGTTGGTTGTTTTTTGTTGTTTTTTGTTTTGTTTGTTTTTGGTTTTGTATTTTGGAGGAATAAAGTAAAGTACATTGAGAAATAATGGTATCCACATATATTTGACTTAGACAAGATATGTAATTAACCCTCAGCCTGCGTGTGCGAGAGGGATATTGTAGCCGTCCTGTCTGTCGATCTGTCTGTCTGTCATTTTGGAGATTACTGACAATTAAATGTTGTTTTGAGTTACTTGAACAACTATTTAGACCTTTTATTATGCTAGTTTTAGTTAATTTCAGGCACCTGCTTTGGTTGGTGATTGCCCCTTTCGTCACATTGTAATCATGTGAGCTAATGATTCTTGCAGTATATGATGGTTTTGCTTCACGATATCAAGTTAGCATAACGTTTGAATTGAATGGGACTTTTCCCTAGATGTTTCCCTTGAGTACCTTAAGTGTTTCCTCATCACATGATGCATATTGAACATTCCAGCATGGCCGGGAATTGTACAGAACTACATTCATGCACGTTGAAGGGTTCCGTATGGAGCGTTCGAGGGAGAATATTGAAAGCTCGCATGATGCGAAAATAGTCAGTGGTCTAATGACAATAAATATATGTATGTATATGTAGGTTACATAATTGCGTGGATGTCGATACTGGATTTACACAACTGAGGGCGAGAGGCCCGAACATAGTGTAAGTCACTTACTGACCAAACGCAGAGTGGTACAACATCATGACTCTAGGCTATAGGAAAAGCATAAATCTAATCGTGATTGGACAATTCACTTGTTCACTTCGTAGCAGGTGAGTATGAAATATAGCATTGTGAATTAAGCAATCTGATTGGATAGTTAGAATGTACCATTAATACAAATACATCCATACAGAGAGAGAGAGGGAGGTAAAATTGCTCAAGCTTCACACACACACCCCACCCAGAAATAATCTCTAGATATAACCCTGGTAAGTGTGCAAGCATCATAATTTTATTAAACTGACATTCTTAATAGAGAGCAGCTATATATAGTAACGTGTGTGGTATACCGAGATAGGCATTGGAGGAACAAGAAATGTTACTTGTTGGCATATGTACCGTACCAAGGGGTGGGGAGATGGTTAGGTTATGTACCAGAAGTGATAATTACTAGTGATATACTATAGATTTAAATATTTTTCGTAGAAAGTATAAATGTGGGGGGGGGAAGGGCTTGAATATTTTTTTACCCAAATAGATTGTTATTTATTTTTACTTGTGTTTAATATTAAGGAATGGTAGAAGGTCTTGATGTCTGTGAAGAAGCTTATTGTATTAATAATCAACAGTTGCAGTTTTTCCAGTCGACTTCTAGAAGAAGACAATTTTTGTTGAAGCAGATGTTGGTAAGTGGGTGAGACATTTAATGTATGTGTGTTAATACTCTTATGTTTTCCGATGTACTGTGTGTGTGTGTGTGTGTGTGTGTGTGTGTGTGTGTGTGTATAACAGAACTCTTGTAATTGGGACCAAGTAGGGTTCACTAGTGGGGGGAGGGGAGGAATAGTTTTTCCCTACTTTGTAGTGTGCTATTGAGGCAATTTTATTGCAATTAATAATTGTTTTGCTACTGCCCAAGTTCCACCCCCCCCCTCCTCTTCCCATAATTAATCCCTGCGGCAACATCATATTAATCTTATTATAAAGTTGTGCCAGCTGTAGCCATTCTTTTGCTTGTACTGCAGATTGGAGGAGTGGAATTATCACCAAGATGGTTGGCTATATGTGGGAGGGGTGGAATCATTGTTGTGTGGGTGTGGTCATTGACATGGTCAAATTATAGGTGTGGTCTGTGTGGGTGTACTACTGTGGTAAGTGCGGTCATGGGGCATGGGGGTGGGGGGAGTGTGGCAATGTTTTAGATTATTGCCTAGTAGAATTGTAGGTGTGGTCATTGCTAAGGTCATTAATGATTGTTGTCATGTGTGGGAGTATTGCCATGGTGGGCATGGTCATATGCAGGTGTTTTGCTATGGTGGGTGTGGCAATGTGTTGGAGTGTTGCCAAATGAAATTTTAGGTAGGCAAAGTCAACATTTTAAAGGCAGGGCTTCATACAGAGGGGGGTGGCCCTAAAATTCCCCCCCCCCCCCCAAGAAATCTGAATTTTTAATTATAATTATAAATGGTAACTCAGAGCAAAATTCTTTTTTTATTATTAAAAAATGTAAACCAAAGCACAATTCTTCCACTTTTTTGTTTGAAAATCTCTAGAAATTCATCAAAGTTTACAGCCGAAAGTTCAGGGCCTCAATGGCAATTCTTACGAGCTGACGAAGGTTTTAGTCAGTGATACTGCTGCGTATACGGGTCTTAATGAGCTTCATATGTAGCTGGAAGATCTTTCAACTGATGCTGTTCCAAGGAAGGACGAGGAGTGTGTTCAAAAGTTTAAATGTTTCTGAAAAAATCCCCGTATACCTCTGAATTTTAACAGTGGATAAAGCAGCTAATATTAGCATTACCTCCCCCCCCCCCCAGAAAAAAATCCTGTATGGAGCCCTGAAAGGGGTTTGTCATTTTCAGGAAATTGATGAATATTTGGAGTAAATTTCTCCACTAAGATTACAACAACTTTGGAAGGGAGGAGGCAGGAGCCTAAACCCCTTACAATTGGCTAAAAATCCCTGTCTACTGTATTGTAGAACATGTTATCACTTGTGGTGGCTTTAAAATATTCCGTGAAGTGACTCACTTATGTAATTTTATTATTTTATTTTTGAAGTAGCTTCAGCTGGTAATTCCTCTGTGTAATTGAATAGTTATGATAGTCTTTGTAGCCACATGACTGGTCCACCCAATGATAGTGAGTGTTCATTACTCCTGCGAAACACTCTGAAGTCTAACCCTCCAAACCCCCTCCCCCTCTCCTACCAACACACACACACACACACACACAACACTACACACACACACACACACATGCACACGCACATGCATACACACGCATACACACGCATACACACACACATGCACACATGCATATACACACATACACATACACACATGTAATATTCAAGTGGACACTACACAGACTCACACACATGCACACTTCTATGAGCTGCAGACTATAAAAGTTAATCAATTATGTCATTTGTACACTCATCTCATTCGTTTATTTTATTTTTATGTCACCCACGCCTAATTACTTGCTGAGTCATGCTCAATAAGGGGTCACGTGAGGGTCGTGTTGTTAGAGTTGATTTGAATGATAAATTGAATGAACTGTCTAATAAGTCCTCCTAACTAACCTCAGTCGCACCGCTTACTACTTGGCGCTCCATTATACGCCTACTTGGCAGCACCCTGAGAGGTGGTCCTCGTCCTACCACTTTGACTTTTATTTTCCCTCCAGTGATGTGTACTGCACCAACTCCTTCCTATTTATGTCCTAGTCTTATTGAAACTACTGTGGTGTGGGTGGGTGGGGTTCTTTGCCACTAGCCAGGGTTTGGTACAGGATTTTTTGCTAGAGGGGGGAAAGTCAAATAGCGACCTTATAGTTTTATTTTTTTTGTCCTTGCAATACTAGTAAGGTAAGGAAAATAAACTTATTTTATTATATTTATGTATTGATCAATTGATTACCTCTAATAAACAGCTTTGCTCATTTTGAAAGCTGAATAGCTCTGACATTACTTAAGCCAGACTCCTAATAGGTTATCCTTCTAGTTTGAAAGGAGTAGGTGTATCATTTTATGGATCACCAGTTCCAGTTTGAAAGTTGCTTTTAGCACTGGTCATTGTGAAGCAGCTTCCTGGTTGGTAAGGGTATATTTGTTGCTTTGGCAGACTGTAGAAGTTGCTGAGTAGTAGCTAATGGATATCAGAAAGTATTTTAGGAAAAAGAGACCTTGTGGCTCCAAAGGAAGTGAATCCGAACCAAAAAAAAGCAAATGTGATAGCTATGAATTGGTGGAACACAAGGAACAGATTCGAGCAGTGCAGCAGAGAGAGAGTGAGGAGGCGAGGGAAGAAGAGAGAAGAGGTGAGGAAAGAAGTGCAGCAGAGGGAAGAAGGGCAGCAGAGGGAAGAAGGGCAGCAGAGGGAAGAAGGGCAGCAGAGGAAAGAAGTGCAGCAGAGGGAAGAAGTACAGCAGAGGGAAGAAGTGCAGCAGAGGGAAGAAGGGCCGCAGAGGGAAGAAGGGCAGCAGAGGGAAGAAGTGCAGCAGAGGGAAGAAGTGCAGCAGAGGGAAGAAGTACAGCATAGGGAAGAAGTACAGCAGAGGGAAGAAGTGCAGCAGAGGAAAGAAGTACAGCAGATGGAAGAAGTACAGCAGAGGGAAGAAGTGCAGCAGAGGGAAGAAGTGCAGCAGAGGAAAGAAGTGCAGCAGAGGGAAGAAGTGCAGCAGAGGGAAGAAGTGCAGCAGAGGGAAGAAGGGCCGCAGAGGGAAGAAGGGCAGCAGAGGGAAGAAGTGCAGCAGAGGGAAGAAGTGCAGCAGAGGGAAGAAGTACAGCAGAGGGAAGAAGTGCAGCAGAGGGAAGAAGTACAGCATAGGGAAGAAGTACAGCAGAGGGAAGAAGTGCAGCAGAGGGAAGAAGGGCAGCAGAGGAAAGAAGTGCAGCAGAGGGAAGAAGTACAGCAGAGGGAAGAAGTGCAGCAGAGGGAAGAAGGGCAGCAGAGGGAAGAAGGGCAGCAGAGGGAAGAAGTGCAGCAGAGGGAAGAAGTGCAGCAGAGGGAAGAAGTACAGCAGAGGGAAGAAGTGCAGCAGAGGAAAGAAGTACAGCAGATGGAAGAAGTACAGCAGAGGGAAGAAGTGCAGCAGAGGGAAGAAGTGCAGCAGAGGGAAGGAGTGCAGCAGAGGGAAGAAGTGCAGCAGAGGGAAGGAGTGCAGCAGAGGGAAGAAGTGCAGCAGAGGGACGTAATATAAAGATGAACTGAGGCAATCCCAAACTAAGCTCCAACCTAAAGCATTCAAAGGCTAGCCTGAAGAAATTGTACAAATCTAGGCTTACCTACAAGAAAAGTTGGGAGGAAAAGTATTTTTTGTATGTTTTAATAAGTATGTGAAAATCATAGGGGGTAAACTCTGCTCAAGGGGGGGAAATCCCAGGGTTCCCCCCCTCTGTATCAAACCCTGCTAGCTGTCCGCTGTCTAACTCCCTTTGCTGTGTGACGCGGGCTGCACTGTGCTTTTATTGGAGCTTCCCAACCCATGGCCCACACGTTCTCTACTACACATGCTCCCTTCCCTACCCCATGGCCTGTTAACCCTTTACCTTTGCTACTGCACTTCCAGTGCATTTTTGTTGCAGAGAAAAACCTCACCAATTTGAGTTTCTGATCCAGACTTCTTCACCCACTACCCATATTCTATATTATTTAATGTTATTGGACATCTAAACCAGAACATTTCATTGTAGCTGCAGAATTTTTTTGTTGTTTTTGTTGTTGTCTACTTTAAACAATATAGTGAGGAGGTTTTTGTGGGCGGAGAAAGGGGGTTGGGGGGAATGTTATTTTGGGGGGGGGGGGTGTGGACACCTGTTTGGGGGAGGAAGAACTCAGTTTAGTGTGAGGGTGGAGTCCTAGTGTCCCTTTCTCCTCAGTATCAAGTACTGCATTGTTGTACTCACTTCTTCAGGCTCTTTTTCTTTTTGTGTGTACAGTAAGTCTCTCTATTTCTGATGGCTCCTATTTGAGTGTGTATTTTCATAAAAATGATGATAAAATATTTTATTAACACATTCAATGGCTGTGTACTGCCACATAACAGCTGTTTTTACAATGGCTGTAAATAGCAGTGTTGTGTGTGTAGGTAGTAAATATCAGTTATATCTTTTTTCTTTTTTAGCAACTTGAAAATGGCTCTTTGGAATCGTCGGCTGCAGGAGCTAACAGTACCATTAGTTCTGTGGGATAGTGTCCTGTCAAGTTCATAGCTACTGTTATCAATACTGAATTGTTTCATTGTGTTCATTTTATGATATATATAATATGTTAATAAATTATTTGTTATTAAAATTTAAGACGTATATGCCATTTTACATGCGTTCCGCTAAAATAGGAATTTCTTCTGCCTCACATAAATAGGTGAATGATGAAAATAGCACTAAAATTATCTGACTTATACAGTCACAAGTACAGTGTCATCTTGTCTGTTGAGATCTGATGGGATGCTGGTTCCATGGAACATGGGCAAGTGCTGAGAGATTTATTTGCCTAGTGAAGTACATGCTACAGTGAAAAGCTGGTCAGAGTGAAAACTCAAGTGCAGAAGTGGGTCATCAATAGTTGTTGAGAGACCCACCATCTTAATTCAACCAGTAAATCGTCATTAAACTGTCAGGTGCAGTTATAGTTATGCAGTGCAATGCAGTATCTTCTCCTAAATCTTGTGGCTGGTATGCAGCAGCAGTCTTGGAGTGGGCATGGGACAATTAACCAGACTTTGAATTTCATTTTTCTGTTATAAGTATAACAACAAGTGTTACTAATAGCTATAGCTGTAAGATAAGAACTCCTTTAAAATAAATAACAGTCCTTAGTAATATAATATTTCAGATGCACACATGTAGCTGTGCAAGTGCTTTACTCCAAGTATTTTCCTACCTAACAGATCAAACTGCTGACTACTCAAATGCCAGATAATCAAATAGTGTAGATGCTGAATAGGATATACAACCCTATGTTAGGTACCCATGAGATGATAGCATCAGTAGCTACTACTATAGGTAAGGTTTATGATACCCTACACAGAAATAACACCTTGCATTAATAGGGAATTGAGTATTATCATAAGTAAGCATGAAAAAGTCAAGTGCATGTTTTAGCTTACATATTATTTATAGCACCACATGTAAAAGCAACACACCCACACATTTATGCCACTAATAACACCTGCTGCTATTATTTACGGTAATCCATATCAAGGCAAGTCTACTAGCTATATCTGTAATATCTGTATAATTTCTCTATGCATGTTACCCAACTATAAATACAAGTATTATAGTGGCACAATCATCTATGAATTTGTAAGATATAATTTTATTCACTTGATGTTGCCAATTTTTGTTAACTAGAGACTGTAAATCTACTAAGTTATGTTAAAATCACTGGCAACAAATAATAGTGATACTTTTTCCTTTACGTTTGGAGAACGGAGCTAGTGCAAGATGTAGTGCAAGAGAGTTAGCTAGTACAGCTAGCACAATACGCTAAGATTCAGTGATTGAGTTTTAGACAGTTAGTTGACAATTATTGATTCACTAGCTAGAGAAATTCATGTTATTTTTATACGACCCGAATAAGTTCCGTTCGTTGTTAGTTTTACTTCACTCGTAACTATAGCAACTTTATAGGCACCGCCCAGTCAGATTAGGTAAACTCAGCGATCGTCATATGTGCTGATCTATTGCGCGCGCTCTTTGTGGACGAAAAGGAGGGAGAGTAGCTCTGCGTGGGGATGGGGAAACCTGGTCAGACTAATCGATGGGGCAAGAATAGGCGTTCTAAACTACGTGGCGTTAATGTGCATGAGGTAATGGAATTAACAGAATAAAACTAATTGTGAGTGCCATTTTACTTGGAGTTTTGTTCAGTATCTCATCGATTTTTGTTGAAACAAAATAGTTCGGTGGGATATTCCAGAAATTTATGGTTGAATACTAGTGTAGCCTTTTCTGCTCGTCTCATGACTTTATAGTACCATCCAGTAAAAAAGCGGTTATTACCCTCCCCCCTCACACACACTCTCTAGATGCTATTACATTACTATTTTAATGTGACTTTAGGACATAGAAGTAGGTGGTGACTCCTTTGAACACCCCTGGATATTTATCAGCAAGGCTGAATTTTCTCGCAGCACATAAGTTGCTCAATGTGGAAGTGAGTACCAAAACACACTAACCATTATGCTATTTGATGGATGGTAACCAAAATTGTGTGACATGTGTTATTATTCTTTATTAAGGTGGTGCCTAATTAGGGAATGTGTGTGCACATACTCAAGCTAGTGATTATTGGTATGCCCAATAAGTTAAGCCTCTATTTATGGAGGTGTGATGTCCTATTTGTTTCAATTTTGTTTGGAGATGACGTGCCAGTGAATGGCTTAAACATTGTGCCCCTCCCCCTCATATACAAGAAGTCTATTCGTGGAGGTATATTGACCCATTTGTATCAGTTTTATTTGAGATAAAAACATTTTATAATGAAGGCCAGTGTATAAGTTATTTATGTGACTAATAATGACTTTCCGGTGGCTGCTGTTTGGGGTGGGGGGAATGTGTATTTGTATAGCCTAGGGATGGGTTGTTGGTCTCATTAATATTGCCATTGTCTGGTGAAGGAACATGTTATTAGTTTAAGGTATACTTGCACAGGGAATGATATGCATCAGTTACATAGAGTGAAGTATGTGTAGGACTTGGACTCTTGTCACATAGTAATAAGCACATGTAGCAACAGTTTAGTTATGTGAGTACAGAACAGTAATTACTTAGTTGGAGTTTCCAGCTAAGGCTTGGCATAGAGATTGGAGACTGTGGTTAATGCTTTTATCACTTCATTCATCAGTAATGTCCACCAGTGTTAAGTTACTAATTCCTCTCATAATTAAGTCTTCTTAGCCTCAATATGTATACTGAAGTACAACTCCCCGGCTGTGATGTTTCGTATAGTAAGCTAGGGGCTGAAGAATAGCAGTTGTTGTTATTATTGTTGTTGATGTTGTCATTTATTATTATTATTGGTGAGCAAATATGCTTGGATGTACATGTCTTTTTTGTACTTTAACTCTCACATTGCATTCACTTGGTGGTCGGTTCCTTCCCATACTCCACTGAATGGAAATCTTTTTATCAATCTTTACCTGATCATCTTAGGAAATTTAATGATTTACCCTTTTGAATTAGATTGTCTCTGACTGGTCTCACAGATCAGACCCTTTACCCAACCTCTATGCTGAGGTGATCTGAAACTTTCACTGTACGTATTTCGTTCTTTAAAAATGTTATTAAAATTTGGTGCCTTAACATGGTTTCTACTGTCTCTAATTGTGGTTGGTTGGTTGCCTTGATTATGCTGAATGTACCTCCAAACTGTTTCAGTTGTGAATATTGTTTTGCTGGCTGGAATGAAAATGCTGCAGAGTAGATAATAAGTGTTCAGAACTTGCTTCTTGTAGTAATAAATTTGATGTTGGAAAAATTCTTATGAAATTGATGGTTTCAAAACTGCATAAAAAATATACAATTTTTCTTCAGTACAGAGTCGAGAGGCAGACCGGGACTAAAAGTGCCGAGTTACTTAAAATGGCATAAACCACAAATTAATTTTAAAAACTACATAATGGTCAGGTTTTCGCAATGGAGCTAACCACACCATAAGCTGTTCAAGGTAAAATAATGAATGAAACAAAATGTATATGTTCGAAGTTCCACACCCTTTCCCAGCATAGCGGTCAGGTAAAGGGTTGGTCTGCATAACTAGGTTATGTTACGGGATGCAGTTAAGTCTACAAAATTCCTGGACTTTTTTCCTATTAGATCAGTGGCGGTGGTTTGTCTTCTTGGTTATTGTGCTGTTTGACATACCCATAGGTGTCCAGAAATGCCATAAAATGTCCATCCCATCCCACGATCCCATGGGACATTCCATGGGATGTCCTTATGTTTAGTGTACAAGTGCAGCAGAGTCAAGTGATAGTGCTTGTCTAATAGACTGGGTGTATGTAATAGACAATCTAACTTAGTCAATCCTTATTTTATTTTGACTGGTGTATTTCTATCCTCTGCCTAGAACAATTCTTACCTTAGCTTTCATTTCTTGCCTGATTAGAGGTATCATTATGTTTAAAGGGCCTGTGTATTGTTCTTTGACATCAACTTCTCCAGAGGAGCTTCATAAGGACCATGGCCACGCCCACCACTAATTATTTAGCGCATCCACCACTATTGTATTAGCCTCACCCACCAGTGATTACCTTAGAGAACGCACAAATTTTTGACCCACAAATTTTAATCGATATATCTGAACATCAATGAATTGTGATAGGGAGACAGTATTGTGTTACATAAAAATGCTAATGTATTGCTATTTTTTTGTTTTACAGTTCTGTATACAACCATTCAGCACCTTACCTTGGAAAGAGGTGCATTGTTCCTGATGCTACCACCACTTATTATTACCATTTATGATTAGTAATGAATTGCTGTTACCTTTGATTATGTCTTGATAAAAACTCAGTTGCACTGCAAAACTGTTCAGTCCTTACTGAACTAACTATTTAGTAGCAAAGAATATCTCTTTTCTAGCTACATAGTTACTTATCCTTATTTGAAGCCAGTTGCTTTCAATAAGAACTAGTGAAATTTTCCCGTATTCCCCTTGTGTATATGTGTTATATTGTACAGTATGTAATAGTTGGTGGGAGAGTGAAGCGAGTGAGACACTCTCAGGGGTAACACAATTGCAAATCGGGGATATTTGTTTATGTGTGGACGTACATATGTCATTCGTATGTTGACCCTTGTGTTTTTGTTTTTGCTTCGTGGTCTACCCCTTCCCATACCTCCACTAAACAGAACATTTTCGTTTAGCGATCCCATATCATTCAAGGAAATTAATTATTTACCCCTTCGTATTAGGTTGTTTCTGAATGATATAAGATGCACCTTGGTCTTAAAAACTTACTGTTATACTCAACACTGTGCAGTAATTCTTTAGAACTTCATTTTTAAAAGTCGCAAAATGTTATGGTGAATGGTTACTATGGTATTGAAACCCTTTACCAGATGTAATTTTAAAAACTCGCCTTTTTTTAGTAGCTGTGAGTACTTGTCAAAAGCTACTGGTTACTCAGATAGTCAGAATGCGATATTAGAGACTACAGAAAATACCAGTACTCAGGAAATTGAGGTAAGAAAGTGGTTCTGTACTTGTTAGTTAAAGTAAATAATGGTCACAACGACTACGCTTAGCAATCAATATTATCTAAGCAAGATTAGAAATAGACTAATAGACTCTTTTGAAGTGTTTCGTTTGTGCACTGGCTCGCTCGCCCTTTCTGCTCAAGCACATCACCAGTTATATACCTATAATTGAGGTTTGTATTTATTGCAATTACTCCTGAAACATGAGAGTAAAGCTCAAGTGACGATGGGTTTGTTAATTATAATACTAACTGATTAGCCTGTGGACATAGTAGTTACCATGACAAATTTTTGTTCTTTGTAGCCATTTTTAAAGATAGAAGTGATCCAAAAAATTCTGATGACACTAATGCAGTTATGTAAAACAGCAGTTTGATTTTCAATAGCTGCGCTTTAATTATCAAAGTGACGAAATGCAAATATCTCAGAAGAAATATAAGAGAACACCGTTCAATACTATATTAACTCAGAATTGGCTGGGTGTTAGAAAGGACTGGACATGGCTCATTAGAAACCCCACCACTGTACTAGAGGTCAGATCAACAGCATGTTACAGTTTCAAGTATGCTATCGACTGACATAAATAAAATGGACTTCATTTTATTCAATTAGACTTGGTACACACACTATCATTTTTTTGGTTATTTTTCCAATAAAAAATGTTTGCTATAGCAAACATTAAATTTTATTGGAAAATGACCAAAAAAATAATCATATATGTACTGTATCAGATTTATAGTACTTGACAACAAATGTGGTTGCTCAGGCAACAGGTTATAAATGCATATACTTCTATGTTGATAAGGTTTGTATGAACACATCAAATAGCAGAGTGTGGTACTCCTCAAAACAGCTACCACTAGCTGTCATATGTAAACATCATCACTTAATTTGACCAATAGTTTGAAGATGCTTTTAAGCCTCCTTTACGAGCAAACTATACAATTTCCCTCATACTGAACTAATGTGATACCTCTGTGCTTTATTGCAGCTTCAGCTATTTTCATTAAAGTGTTTTTTTTGTTTTTTTTTTGTTTTGTTTTAAAAAATACCAATCCTTATTCTTAAGTAATTCAACCGAGGAAGTGGGTGTGGCTATTTAAATGAGTGCTGCAATACCTTCACTAAGTTGCAATGTGCTTTATTTGTAGGTGTCTACCTGGTGTCCTCACTAGGCACTCAGGTGTGGCCACACCTTTCCATATAATGTGTCAAACTTGGAGCAGTTGGAGAAAGTAGCATTATAGTGGACCAGATCGCTCGAGACGACATTGGACAAATGTAAGGCCTTTATAAATGATGATTGTGATGAGGATTATGGTAATGATGATGATGATGAGAAATATAATGGTGACGATGGTAGAGATGATGAGGATGTGATAGCAGTGATGATGAGGGTAATGATGATGATTATGGTAGTAATAATGATGGTGATGATGATGGTTGTGATAATGATGATAAGGAAGATGATGGTGATAGTGTTGATGATAGTGTTGATGATAGTGTTGATGGTGGTATTATTATGGTAGTGATCAGGGATTCATACAGGGTTTTTCGTTAGGGGCGGGGGAAATTTTGTATAATCACAAAAATATTTTAGCCACATGAAAATGGTGACATCACGACTATGACACAGATTATTAGATGCAAACTTAGACAAACTATTATGAATTGCTATTGAAGGACCAGAACTAGACAGTCATGATTTTGAAAAATTGTTTGCCCTTTTAAGAGAAACTAGCAGTAGAGTAATTAAGATATAGTTTTTCATATGTACTTATACTGATCATTATTATTTTTCATAAAAAAATTTCAGACAAGTTAAAAAAAAATATTAAGGGGGGGGGGGGACTAAATTTAGGAGGGAAAGCTGACCTTAGGGGAGGGGATCCCAGGGTTCCCATAGTTTGTATGAAACCTTGGTGATGATGATTATGGTAGTGATAATGATGGTGACAGTGGTGATTATGGTAGTGGTGATGTTGATAGTGATGATGATGAGGATGATGGCAATGATGATGATTGAGGAGGATGATGATGGTGATGATGATGATAATTATGATGATGGTAGTTATGATAATGATAGTACTGATAATGATGTTAGTGATTATGGTAGAGCCAATAATGGTAGTGATGGTGATGGTAAGTGACTATTATTAGAGGTGGAACGAATATCCAGGTAATTGAGTGTTTTTTCTCATGGCCCCCGACCCAGTAATATTTTAACATCTTCGTTGACCCTTGTATAGCTTTTCAGAAAAAGTATAGCTATAAAAACCACATTGAGCCAAAAGTGAAAGAGTTTGTAGGCTATCGGTAAGGTTAAGCAACTCTGTAATAGCTGGTTATGAAAGGAATAGTCTGGCCTGGATATCGAATGATAGTTTTTGATATCCTTCGAGCTTTGATGATGATGATGATGATGAGGATCAGATTGGTGGTGGATAAGTAATGATGATGGTAATGTTGTATGATGATGACGTGATAATGAAATATGATGAAGTGATAGTGAAGATGATTGTAGTGATGGCCACGTCGTAATAAAATTTGTAGACTGTAATATTAGTATTTGGTTGATTTGTGGCTTTTTTCTATATTTAATAATGCATGCGCATTACTCTCTGTGTGTTATAAGTTGTGCTGAGTTAGCAGCTGGTATTCGAGCCTACACATTTAAGTTGTGCAATTAATCCCTTTATTTTTGTAGTAAAGTGTGATGACGACTGCTGGAGCTGTTGTAGTATGTGTAACATCAGAGACTGATGAGGCAGTGCACAAGTGATCTCATCATTGAAATATCATATTGGAATTGAGAGTAGCAAGGTAAATAATCGAAATATAACTCCTACAGTCACTCTGTACCCACTCCTATAGTCTCCCTGTACCCACTCCTATAGTCTCCCTGTACCCACTCCTACTGTCACTCTGTACCCACTCCTACAGTCACTCTGTACCCACTCCTATAGTCTCCCTTTACCCACTCCTATAGTCTCCCTGTACCCACTCCTATAGTCTCCCTGTACCCACTCCTATAGTCTCCCTGTACCCACTCCTATAGTCTCCCTGTACCCACTCCTACAGTCACTCTGTACCCACTCCTATAGTCTCCCTGTACCACTCCTATAGTCTCCCTGTACCCACTCCTATAGTCTCCCTGTACCCACTCCTATAGTCTCCCTGTACCCACTCCTACAGTCACTCTGTACCCACTCCTATAGTCTCCCTGTACCCACTCCTATAGTCTCCCTGCACCCATTGCTATAGTCTCCCTGTACCCACTCTTATAGTCTCCCTGCATCCATTGCTATAGTCTCCCTGTACCCACTCTTATAGTCTCCCTGCACCCATTGCTATAGTCCCCCTGTACCAACTCCTATAGTCTCCCTGCATCCATTGCTATAGTCTCCCTGTATCCATTGCTATAGTCCCCCTGTACCAACTCCTATAGACTCACTGTACCTACTCCTATAGTCTACCTGTACCAACTCCTATAGTCTCCCTGCATCCATTGCTATAGTCCCCCTGTACCAACTCCTATAGACTCCCTGTACCCCCTCCTATAGACTACCTGTACCCACTCCTATAGACTACCTGTACCAACTCCTATAGTCTCCCTGCATCCATTGCTATAGTCTCCCTGTACCCACTCCTATAGTCTCCCTGTACCCACTCCTATAGACTCCCTGTACCCACTCCTATAGTCTACCTGTACCCACTCCTATAGACTCCCTGTACCCACTCCTATAGACTACCTGTACCCACTCCTATAGACTACCTGTACCAACTCCTATAGTCTCCCTGCATCCATTGCTATAGTCTCCCTGTACCCACTCCTATAGTCTCCCTGTACCCACTCCTATAGACTCCCTGTACCCACTCCTATAGTCTACCTGTACCCACTCCTATAGACTCCCTGTACCCACTCCTATAGACTCCCTGTACCCACTCCAATAGTCTACCTGTACCCACTCCTATAGACTCCCTGTACCCACTCCTATAGCCTCCCTGTACCCACTCCTATAGTCTCCCTGTACCCACTCCTATAGACTCCCTGTACCCACTCCTATAGTCTACCTGTACCCACTCCTATAGTCTACCTGTACCCACTCCTATAGACTCCCTGTACCCACTCCTATAGTCTCCCTGTACCCACTCCTATAGTCTCCCTGTACTAACTCCTATAGACTCCCTGTACCAACTCCTATAGTCTCCCTGCATCCATTGCTATAGTCTCCCTGCACCCACTCCTATAGTCTCCCTGCATCCATTGCTATAGTCTCCCTGTACCCACTCCTATAGTTTGCCTGTACCCACTCCTATAGTCTACCTGTACCCACTCTTATAGACTCCCTGTACCCACTCCTATAGTCTCCCTGCATCCATTGCTATAGACTCCCTGTACCCACTCCTATAGTTTGCCTGTACCCACTCCTATCGTCTACCTGTACCAACTTCTATAGACTCCCTGTACCCACTCCTATAGACTCCCTGTACCCACTCCTATAGACTCCCTGTACCCACTCCTATAGTCTACCTGTACCCATCCTATAGTCTCCCTGCATCCATTGCTATAGTCTCCCTGCACCCACTCCTATAGTCTCCCTGCATCCATTGCTATAGTCTCCCTGTACCCACTCCTATAGTTTGCCTGTACCCACTCCTATAGTCTACCTGTACCCACTCTTATAGACTCCCTGTACCCACTCCTATCGTCTACCTGTACCAACTTCTATAGACTCCCTGTACCCACTCCTATAGACTCCCTGTACCCACTCCTATAGTCTACCTGTACCCACTCCTATAGTCTACCTGTACCCACTCCTATAGACTCCCTGTACCCACTCCTATAGTCTCCCTGCATCCATTGCTATAGTCTCCCTGCACCCACTCCTATAGTCTCCCTGCATCCATTGCTATAGTCTCCCTGTACCCACTCCTATAGTCTCCCTGCATTCATTGCTATAGTCTCCCTGTACCCACTCCTATAGTCTACCTGTACCCACTCCTATAGTCTCCCTGCATCCATTGCTATAGTCTCCCTGTACCCACTCCTATAGACTCCCTGTACCCACTCCTATAGTCTACCTGTACCCACTCCTATAGTCTCCCTGCATCCATTGCTATAGTCTCCCTGCACCCACTCCTATAGTCTCCCTGCATCCACTGCTATAGTCTCCCTGTACCCACTCCTATAGTCTCCCTGTACCCACTCCTATAGTCTCCCAGTACCCACTCCTATAGACTCCCTGTACCCACTCCTATAGACTCCCTGCATCCATTGCTATAGTCTCCCTGTACCCACTCCTATAGTCTCCCTGTACCCACTCCTATAGACTCCCTGTACCAACTCCTATAGTCTCCCTGTACCCACTCCTATAGTCTCCCTGTACTCCCTCCTGTACCCACTCCTATAGACTCCCTGTACCCACTCCTATAGACTCCCTGTACCCACTCCTATAGTCTCCTTGCACCCACTCCTATAGTCTCCCTGTACCCACTCTTATAGTCTCCCTGTATCGACTCCTATATAGACTCCCTGTACCCACTCCTATAGACTCCCTGTACCGTCTCCCTGTACCCACTCCTATAGACTCCCTGTACCGACTATATTTAGACTCCCTGTACCCACTCCTATAGTCTCCCTCCTATAGTACCCACTCCTATAGACTCCCTGTACCCACTCCTATAGTCTCCCTGTACCCACTCCTATAGACTCCCTGTACCCACTCCCATAGTCTCCCTGTACCCACTCCTATAGTCTCCCTGTACCCACTCCTATAGTCTCCCTGTACCCACTCCTATAGACTCCCTGCATCCATTGCTATAGTCTCCCTGTACCCACTCCTATAGTCTACCTGTACCCACTCCTATAGTCTCCCTGCATCCATTGCTATAGTCTCCCTGCACCCACTCCTATAGACTCCCTGCATCCATTGCTATAGTCTCCCTGTACCCACTCCTATAGACTCCCTGTACCCACTCCTATAGTCTACCTGTACCCACTCCTATAGTCTCCCTGCATCCATTGCTATAGTCTCCCTGCACCCACTCCTATAGTCTCCCTGCATCCATTGCTATAGTCTCCCTGTACCCACTCCTATAGTCTCCCTGCATCCATTGCTATAGTCTACCTGTACCCACTCCTATAGTCTACCTGTACCCACTCCTATAGTCTACCTGTACCCACTAGGCATAGATAAATATTGCTTTTTTTTCTGCCTAAAATTCTTTCTCCAATGCTCCCAAACTTGCCCTATAATTCTTTCAAAATGTGCCTATATTTCTCATTTATTGCTTGGCCAAAATTCATGTGATACATTGTGAATTACAAAAAAGAAAGTTTTTAGCGACTGTTATATTGTAGCATAACTGAAGCTGAAACAGTCTTCCAGTGCTCTTTCCTGATTGTCTTTGAAAGAGTTTGAGAGCAGTGAAAATACCCGCTCTGCTGCAGCTGATGAAGGCTGGATTAAAGTTAAGTAATCTGCTAATTCTAAAAAAAAGTTGCCTATATTTCTAGCATATTTCTCATTGCTTCCATGTGCCTATATTTCCCAAAAAAATTCCAGCAATATTTATCTATGCCTAGTACCCACTCTTATAGACTCCCTGTACCCACTCCTATCGTCTACCTGTACCAACTTCTATAGACTCCCTGTACCCACTCCTATAGACTCCCTGTACCCACTCCTATAGTCTCCCTGCACCCACTCCTATAGTCTCCCTGTACCCACTCCTATAGACTCCCTGTACCCACTCCTATAGTCTACCTGTACCCACTCCTATAGTCTCCCTGTACCCACTCCTATAGTCTCCCTGCATCCATTGCTATAGTCTCCCTGCACCCACTCCTATAGTCTCCCTGCATCCATTGCTATAGTCTCCCTGTACCAACTCCTATAGTTTGCCTGTACCCACTCCTATAGTCTACCTGTACCCACTCTTATTGACTCCCTGTACCCACTCCTATAGTCTCCCTGTACCCATCCTATAGTCTGCTCCATATAGTCTCCCTGTCCTACCCACCCACTCCTAGTAGTTTGCCCACTGTACTCCACTCCTATAGTCTACCTGTACCCACTCTTATAGACTCCCTGTACCCACTCCTATAGTCTCCCTGTACCCACTGCTATAGTCTCCCTGTACCCACTCCTATAGTTTGCCTGTACCCACTCCTATAGTCTACCTGTACCCACTCCTATAGACTCCCTGTACCCACTCCTATAGTCTCCCTGTACCCACTCCTATAGTCTCCCTGTACCCACTCCTATCGTCTACCTGTACCAACTTCTATAGACTCCCTGTACCCACTCCTATAGACTCCCTGTACCCACTCCTATAGTCTCCCTGTACTCACTCCTATAGACTCCCTGTACCCACTCCTATAGTCTCCCTGTACCCACTCCTATAGTTTGCCTGTACCCACTCCTATAGTCTACCTGTACCCACTCCTATAGACTCCCTGTACCAACTCCTAGTCTCCCTGCACCAACTCCTTTAGTCTCCCTGTACCAACTACTATAGTCTCCCTGCACCCACTCCTATAGTCCCCCTGTACCCACTCCTATAGACTCCCTGTACCAACTCCTATAGACTCCCTGTACCAACTCACAGGGCCAAATCACACCATTTCCCAGTTGTATACTATGTTGTAAACTATAGTATACAATTTAGTATACAATGTTGTTATACTTGTCATGTTTCCTTTGTATACTCTTGTAGATGAACTAACTTCTTACAGATAGTTTACATCATTGTATTCTTCTAATGTACAACATTGTTAACTTTCTGTATATGTCAGGTCAGATATTTGTATTCTACCTTGTATACTTCATGTTAACAATTTATTTTTAAATTCAAAGTATGAATGAATGAATAAAAAATGAAATTTATTATTGCAGAATTGTTTGAGGATTTAGTAGCTTCATTCTTGTTGGACTGAAGATTCTTGTTCCAGATGTTAAAATCTTCATCCTAAATAGAATATAAATGTATTGTAATTGAAAATTGTTTTTGTTTTAAACATGTTTATATTGACTTACCAATTCAGAGTGATACCTTGCACAGCAAATTCAAGAGTCATCCAAACTAAAAAATAAAACAATAACATTTACAACAGAAAAATGAACCTTTTCTACCTTTTTTTGTGTACCTAGCTTATTGTTGTATATCTGTTAAATGCTTTCTTACATTCTTTAACATCACCATTTACTTACCCAGACACTCCCACTGCCTGCTTTACTTTTCATCTGAGACATAAAAATACTGCTTGTCTCACTGCTTCATCTTTCCGCGCCTAAGCCCATGGCATTGAAACCCCGTACCTAATATTTTCTGCCACCTTGGCCACCTTGAGGCTTTCCAGTTAGGCAAAGGGTCTCCGCATAGTACCAGTTTTTTGTAAAGGGATTTTTTTGCAAATTTAATTAAGATTACGTACAGAGGTCGCTACAATTAGAAGTACGCGGGTGGATGAAAACCGTGGAGGAAAACCGTGGAGAACTGGCATTCACCTGTGGGCTGAGGCTGAGCCAGCGCTAGAAAAAGGATGTCTCTATAAGGTGATGTGGTAGAAGGGTCTAGCGTTATTAAAAGGTTGCCTCAATTTTTTATTTGTCAGTAAACTGTATAGTGTATCGCTAGCTACAATTTTAATATTTCTATTAAAATTAATTTCACTGATGTCATAATTCATATTAGCTGGAAGCAATATACATTTATATAATTATATATATATATATATAGTTGCTTTGGTAACAGCCATGAATTAAATATGTTATTCTGATGCAATATTGGCCTCCACTTAATTAAGGTTCTTTTTAGTTACGAATACAATCTATATTATATTTTTTACGTCTACCAAGATTTCTTAGTGAATGGTTACTCCATCCCCTTTGGAGAGTAATTTATTGGAGTATAAAGTGTTGTGATAAAGTCTTGTGAACTTCGTTTGGGGTGACCTCAATTTTTTTCAAAGTCATTTTTTGGAAGATGGCGTCTACAAGTTACAATGCGGTGCAAGTTTTAGACTTGCTTGATGCTGACTCTAGCGACTCAGGATCAAGCGGAGAGAAGGGAGACGACATCTAGGGCTATAGGAGGCCCTGTATCAGGATTGGTAGACCAGACCAAAGAAAGTGGCTTGTGGTTTTTTGAACAATTTCAAATTTTCAAAAAAATTTAAAATTTTTTTTTACCACATATACTACTAGGACCAGATGTGAATGCAGTCACCGACCCCGATTACGCAGATGAGGCGACAGGAGCAGAGTCTTCCAGTGATGAAGGAGAGGATACCGGACCTGAGTCTTCCAATGATGAAACACGAATAGGCAGCAGGTTCCAGTGATGAAGACGAGGAAGTGGCTCCTCCTGCTCCGAGTTCTGGACGTCCTCGCGGTCGGAGAAGGCGGGAACCGAAGAAGAAGAGTCGGGTGGATGAGGTAGGGGGAGAGTGGAAGAAAGATGACAACACACCCATTGATATTCCATAATCTTTTGTGTAAAGGACCACAGACTTTGATATTTGTGGCTGCTCCCCCCCCCCCCCTCCCTGAACATCCCAAAAGTTGTAATATGTATTGTTATTGTCGTTGTCGTTGTCTGTGTTTTTGTGGTGTTGTAGTGGAGCTTCACACTCGATGTATATGTGTGTGCGTGGAGTTGAAATGTTATTCTGGCGCTTCCAGATCTAACCGGGGAGGGAACGAACTCGGGAAGGGGGGGGGGTCTTTTCCAATCGGGGCTACTATGCCCATGTAAGTTGAATTTCATGTATGTGTGTGTACACCAGTCAATTTATAATATACATTTATTTTTATGATCTGTATTCACCTGTATCTTATTTTTTCTAGTGTGTGTGTGTATGTGTGTGCGTGCATTTGTGGAATGAGAGTGACTTGTAAGTTGAATTTCATGTGTGTGTGTGTGTGTGTACACAGTCAATTTATGTATAATAAATTATACATTTATTTTTATGATCTGTATTCACCTGTAGCTTCTTTTTTCTTGTGTGTGTGTGTATGTGTGTGCGTGCATTTGTGGAAAGAGAGAGAGCAACCATGAACAAACTGTATGCGTCGCTTCCGGATCCAACCTGGGAGGGAACTCTGGATCTTTTTGGATCGGGGCTACTATGCCCATGTAAGTTGAATTTCGTGTGTGTGCGTGTGTGTGTGTGTACACCAGTCAATTTATGCATAATAAATTATACATTTATTTGTATGATCTGTATTCACCTGTAGCTTTGTGTGTGTGTGTGTATATGTGTGTGCGTGCGTTTGTGGAATGAGAGAGAGCAACCGTGGACAAACAGTATGCGGCGCTTCCGCATACAACCTGGGAGGGAACTCTGGATCTTTTTGGATCGGGGCTACTATGCCCATGTAAGTTGAATTTCATGTGTGTGTGTACACAGTCAATTTATGTATAATAAATTATACATTTATTTTTATGATCTGTATTCACCTGTAGCTTCTTTTTTCTAGTGTGTGTGTGTATGTGTGTGCGTGCATTTGTGGAATGAGAGTGACTACTATGCCCATGTAAGTTGAATTTCATGTGTGTGTGTGTGTGTGTGTACACAGTCAATTTATGTATAATAAATTATACATTTATTTTTATATGATCTGTATTCACCTGTAGCTTCTTTTTTCTTGTGTGTGTATGTATGTGTGTGCGTGCATTTGTGGAAAGAGAGAGAGCAACCGTGGACAAACTGTATGCGTCGCTTCCGGATCCAACCTGGGAGGGAACTCTGGATCTTTTTGGATCGGGGCTACTATGCCCATGTAAGTTGAATTTCATGTGTGTGTGTGTGTACACCAGTCAATTTATGTATAATAAATTATACATTTATTTGTATGATCTGTATTCACCTGTAGCTTCTTTTTTCTTGTGTGTGTGTGTGTGTGTGTATATGTGTGTGCGTGCGTTTGTGGAATGAGAGAGCAACCATGGACAAACAGTATGCGGCGCTTCCGGATCCAACCTGGGAGGGAACTCTGGATCTTTTTGGATCGGGGCTACTATGCCTGCCCATGTAAGTTGAATTTCATGTGTGTGTGTGTGTGTGTGTACACCAGTCAATCCTAACCTGGGAGGGATCGTTCAGTCTGTGACACCATCCATGCCGGTTGAATTCCACGTGTGTGCTTGTACTGCTTTTCATTTTCAAATTACACTTTCTCAATACAACGATTGTTTCTCTCATGGACAGTGTGGAGTATACATACCAGGGGTTCATACAGTGGGAGGCTAGCCCTGGGTTCCCCACCTAGAATTTTGGGAGTTGAATAGAAATGAACATTTTGGAAGCATTTATTTTTAGTCTGATATTGTATCCCATTATGTTCCTATCATAACTGAGCCATTTAGTGCATAGGACCGAACACTGATCATCAGTGTGAAGTATAGACTCTTATGCAAAGATGTGCATCAAAGTAGTGTAGGTTCCAAAAAAATGGGTGTGGCGAAGTACACTCGGAGCCCAACCCCCCCCCCCCAAACAAAAATCCTGTATGAAACCGCATACAATACATCATAAAGTTGCAATTATATAGGATCATGAATAATTTGTTTTTTTGTATTACAAATATCTTTGTTGTTTGTGTTTTTGTGTATATGAAATTGTTTTGTAGTGGAGCTAGACGTCCGATGGCATATGTTTTGTAGTGGAGCTAGACGTCCGATGGCATATGTTCCTTGTGGACACTCATAGATGTCTCCTACATGATCACAATCAGCACCAAACACAACAAACAACATATTTTATTGTAGAACTAATATAATATTGGTATACAATACATCAAACAATATTATTTCTTTTTTTTATTTTATTATTATTGATGGGAAAAGTTGAATTTTTGGGGGGAAAATTTTTTTTTTTTTTTAAGTATTAGTAGAGGGCCTAAATATTATTCAATTTTCTCAATCAAAAAATGAGGGGAATCCCAAACTCTTGGTCTATTTCGTGATAATGGTTGCTATGGGGTTTTCCCAGCCAGCATCGAGTTAAAAAAAAATAAAACGGTAATGCACTATTTTGCGGTGGAAGATTTAGCCCCTCTCACCTCACTCACGCTCTAAGCAATACTTCTCTATGAATCCCAGGTCTAACAGGAATGAGTATCTGTAACTTATATAGCTATTATTTTATTATTTATTTTTTGCATATATTTGAATAAATGCTATGATTAATAATGTTCAGCATGATTATACAACCATCATGAATAACTAACACAAGGTTAGGTAACAACACATTATGGAATCTAAAAAATATAACAACAAAGTATAAGTTAGATGACGCCTTCGCCTTTGTAATTGCTTAAATGCTATACACTCTATGTATGTGTGCCAAGAACACAATACTAGAAGGTGATAGGAGGCATTAGCAGTAATGGGTGTGCATAAAATAGAGTACTTACTAAACAAATTCATAAGGTTATCTAATACAACGGTATCATTTATATTGCATTTATGTATTGTAAAATGTAAAACTGAGTTTGTTATTGTTGTTAGTTTTTTTGTTATTTATGTTTTTGTTTTTAATTTATAGTTTTCTTTGGAGATTTTGTTGAACTGCGTTGGACAGCTTATTGTGATTCAAGTGGCTATCACCACAATAACTTAATTAAGAAACTTGCATCTTGTTTATCACTATATTTACTGTTTTGGTTCATATTTGTATTATGTTCTCTTTTTCAAATTGGTTTAATGCTTAATATACACAGAAACAAGGACAACAAAAAATTTTTTTGACATATAAACATTGCTATTGTAGCTAGTTCACTGGACATGACTGAGTGTAAATTATGCTACTCAGGGTTTTATACAGACTATTGGTCAATATCCTTCCCCCACACAATTAGCCCCCCCCCCCCCCACTATGCAAAAAAATAGATATAGCCTTACTCTAAGATTATATGTCCAACACTCCTTCAAAAAAATTTACAGTTACTAGTTCTAGTCCATTACACTT